>SDBS01000940.1_pt1 | contig 29308 bp, 23 predicted proteins | sample 2277091 | NCBI WGS metagenome assembly SDBS01 (sample SAMN10404972, study PRJNA504765) | marine sediment metagenome | isolation source: marine sediment core GS10_PC15, 163 cmbsf | place: Arctic Ocean: Southern Knipovich Ridge | collected 2010 | reverse complement strand
TCTTTTTTTTGATTTTTCAAGCAGTGATTTTTCAATATCGATAAAAGAACCTTCTCCTTGTTCAATTATTCCCTCGAACAAACTTTTTTTGTTGGTATCAGGTTTTACAAGTGTATATGCAATTTTATTCATTATTTCATTATTATTTTTATCATCAAAATATGGATAAATTTTCAGGCGAAGCAAGTTTAGTGCATAGATAAATGGAATATTGTCTTGTTTAGTTATTTTTTTGACTTGATTAAGTTCGCGTAACTCATCAGGCAATTGAATGAAAAATTCTAATGCATTTTCGTTTTCGCCGTATTCATCGACTTTATCTTTGATTAACGTCCACTGAGGTAATGTAATTGATTGTACAATACTACCAATTTCCCAAAAAGTTTTACCTTTATTGACACTTTTAATAGTATTATTGATCATGTTTTCATATTGTTCTAACATAATTATAATATCTATATTTTTTGTTCTGTCTAAAGGTTTATTACCTTTATTATCGGTAATAAAAGGATTAGCGCCCGCGTCAATTAACATTTTTATAATATCTTTAGAATGTGTGTTCAAGATAGCTCTATGTAATGATGAAAATCCAAACTTATCTTGACTATCTATGTTAGTACCAAAATTAATAAATAGTCTTGTAAATTTTTTTAAACTTTCAAAATCAATAGATTTTTCAAAAACTAAAACTTGTATATTAGGATTTATAATTTTTTTTGATGAATAAATTGTAAAAAGTGAATGTAAAACATTAAAGTCACCTTCTTCTTTAGTGTTGGGATTAGCACCATTCTTGAGAGCTTTTTTGGCTTCTTTTATGTTATTATTTCTTACCGCAGCAAACAATTTCTCATCCAGTTCGCTCATTCCAATAGCAAAACCACTTGTCAAAAATGTTATTGTAGTTAAAAATACATATAATTTTTTCATAATAAACCTTTGTTTTTATTTTATCTACGATTATCTTTATTTTATCTATGATTACCATAGCATAAAATTAGTTTGAATCTAAATGAAAACCTCAGAGTTTAGTTTGATTAGTTGATTTTGGAGGTGTTTTAGCTTACAAATGGATTATCATCATCTTGCAATAGTGCCTTCAGATCAATAATATCAGAATTTTGTTTTGCAATATAAGTTTGTTGTGTATCATTGTCAGCAACAATAATTTTTTCAAGAACAGTTTCTTTATCAATAACAGGTAAATCATTTTCTGCAACAACTTCTGCAAGGATATCTTTATTATTGACTGGGCATTCTGGCATAGGAACAGTTGCAGGGTCGTAACCAAGATCACGTGAAAGTTCTTCATCATGTTTGACAAAATTTTCAATATAACTTTCTGACTCGGATTCTGTTTTGAAAAACCAGCGCGTAATAGGGTCTTTTAGACCATCAAATAGTTCGCCCTGTTTTGAATACATACGTGCAACATCGATATAGTCTTTTGTATATTCATTTAATCCGCCGCGCAGGCGCGGTTGAATTATGGTCGGAGAAATAAATATGGTTAAACTATTTTTTACTATTTGGCCTTGCTGACGTTTAAAGAAACGACCAATAAGTGGAACATCGCCAAGTAGTGGAGTTTTTGAAGTTGCATTTTCTGTGTCAATTGAGACTAGCCCGCCGAGTGCGACAATTGATTTGTCTTTTGCGTTTAGATTTGTCTGCACAGTTCTGATTGTTTTTGCATCACTTCCTTCAATAAAATTATTTATAAGAATTTCAACCTCAAGATTGACCATATCAGCAGCACTAATACGTGGCGTAATTTTTAATGTTAAATTTGCTTCCACTTCTTTTATGCGTACAATAGTGCTACCACCCAAACTGGTAGAGCCCTCATCATCAAGTCGTCGTGTTTGGCCAAAATCAAGAACAGCTTCTTTATTGTTTGTTGCAATAACATGCGGGTGTGAAAGAATTTTTGAGTGAGAAAATAGTTTTAAAACTTGTAAAATACTCCATGTTTCTCCATTATTATCACTTAATGAAAGTAGTGTGCTTCCTGAGGCTACAAGAGCTGCAGAAGATACGTTATTTACGGAAGTATTGGCTTGTTTTCCGCTTGAATCAACCCCTTGACGAAGAAGATCACTGTGTAATGTCATTGGATCGGACACGCTATCAGTCATAATACCAGGGTTAAGTTGTGCTGATTGAAACTCAATATTACTAAAAAGTGGCAACTTATCTGGTGTACGTAAATTTGAACCAAGTAGTCGTGTATCATCAATTGAAAGATCTGCAACTAATACCTCAATCAATACTTGTGGTTGTGGAGAATCTAGTTCTTCAATAACTTTTTTAATTTGTCTCCAATCATCATTGCGGCATGCAATAATTAATTTATTACCACCATAATATTTTAGATCTTCTGCATTACGTGGTTTATCTGCTTTGATGATAACCTCATCAAAAAATCTTTCTGTTCCACCTTTTTGTTTTCCAGCACGAGATTGTCCACCACTGGTGCGAGATGAATTGATAATATTCTCAAGAATTGGCGCAAAGGTTTCTGCGTCTAAGTATTGTAGTTGATAAATATGTAGCACCGACTTTGCATTATCATTTTGTAAACTTAAATCAACATCAAGATTATTTTTAATGAAATCTTTCATTCTCTCAACTGCTTGAGAACGTCCAAGTACAATTACTGCATTTTTAGATGGCACCGGAATGACTTTTGTAAATTGAGAAAAGAAAGGAACCTTTGATGGGTTTTTTGTATCAAGTCGATAACGATTTGAACTACTTCCATCTTTGAGTACATTTTCATTAATTAGTGATGCAATAGTTTGCGAATTTGCATTACGTAGCACTATAAATTCTATTTTTTCTTGAAATTCAACTCGATCAAGCTTAAGAGCAATTTCCATAAATGCTTGAATTTCTTTTGTTCTACCTACAAGGATAACACCATTAGTTGCAGGATCAATTTCAAAGAGTGAATCTGGTGGCATTGTTGCCTTAAACAGTGCTTGTAATTCACTTTCATTATTTTTTGATACTTTAATATTAGAAAAATAATAGATATATCGAATTTTTTTATCAGATTTTTTTAGTAAGGCAGGAGCGACATTTACAACAAGATCATAGGCTTGACGGGAACTATTTTTGTCTGTTTTTATAATATGAATACGATCACCGTGCGGAACAAGAGAGTATCCAGATAGGTCTAAAATACTAATTAGTAACTCCCATGCTTCATCAAGTGAAATTTCGTCTTCAAGTGAGAATGTAGCTTTGGCAGTAATAGCATCTGCACCTTGAGGTAAAAGAATATTAATACCTTTTTTTTGTGCAAGTTCGTTAATAATATCAATTAATTCTTTATTTTTGTATGAAAAAGAGACATATTCAGATTTTACATCGGTAACTATTACTTCTTGATTTGCACATAATGTTATTGATGAAATCAAAAGGGCGATAATAAAAAATATTTTTTTCATTTAACGTGTCCCATATAATTTTAAAAAGCAGTCTGCAATAACATTGTTGCAATTGTTATTTGCACCTGCAAAAGTCCAGATTGTTTTGGTGATTGTGTAACTTCAAGTTGTTTAGTGGCAATACGCCTATTTTTTTCTAGTCGTTGTAATAATTCGGTTAATTCTTTCATATTCATGCCGTCAAATTTTGCACGTAGCGTGCTCTCGCGATATGTATCATCAATACGTGTTTGAGATGGTGTTTCTATTGATACTTTTTTATTTGCAATGCCCAGATCTTGTAATAAATTATCAAAGTATCCAGCAATTTTAAAATCAAGCTCTTCAGATAAAATTCGATTTAACTCTTCTTGTTGATGTGTAATATCAGCACCATATTCTAAAATTTCCTGTACGGTATCTTCACGTTCATCATTAATTTGAACAATTCGTTCACTAAGAGTGCTTGTTATACGATATAGTTGTACAGAAAGCCCAATAAAAAGAAGAACGCACACGCCAAGAAATATAAGTGTATATCGTTGAAACTCTTTTGAGTCTAATTGATGAATAGTATCATATAAATTATTAATTAATTTCATGTATCTTCCCCTATTCGAGCAAGCGTAATAGACATGGTAAATGACGGATTATCTTGTGGTTCAACATAACTAAACAATGGAGATTTTCGCAATTCCCTCTCAAGGATTTTGAGTGCTTCATAATCGCGAACACTTGCCTGTAAAAGAAGCCTGTCTTGCTCAATAACAATGCGTTCGACTTTAAAATCAAGCGAAGGAACATCTATTTTTGTTACTAGTTCAAGAAGATATTGTAAAAATGATGAGCGAGCCTGGTTTGAAAATGCAAGCCACGTTTCACGTTTTTTATTTGCTTCAGCTTCTGCCTCTTCAATAATATCATCGAATGTATCAAAATCTTCAGGAATGTTAAATTCTTTTTGCAAAATTTCAATTACTTCTTGTTCTGATTGAGTGATTTCTTTATGCAATTTATTCACTTGTGTTTTATAGTGCCATACAAGCATTACAGTGCTTGCAAGTAATAATATAAGTGCTGTAATTGATTGATAAAAAAATAGTCGAGGAGTTTTTTTTGTAAATTCTTTTTGTCGTAAATTACATGAATCTGTTTGCATGTTTGGCAAAGCCAACGCAAGGCTTATTATCTGTTGCGGAGATATTGAAACAGAACGTTTTATTTTAATTATTTTATTTGTAGAGAATTTCCAAATATCAAATGTACATTCAATTTGTTTTGCAATATTCTCAGCAATAGCAAAAATATCTTCTTTTCTTGAAGTGAAAATAGAATGTACTCCTTTATTTGATCCAAATACTGATTGTATTGTAAATGAAATATCATTTTTTTTGGAAAGCTTTTCTATAATTGAAGTTGTTCCGTATCCAAGAGTGCGAATAAGACGCAACCTATCTCCTTCAAAAAATGAAAGTGTAGTTACTTTAGTATCTATATTTATAATAAGCTGCTTGAATTGCTTTTTTTTTCCAGAAACTGTCTGTATATATCCATAGAGAGCAAACATATCAACACTTACAACATCAGGATTGATGTTGGCTTGTGCGCAAATGGCTAAATGGTTTTCTATAATTGTATGTGGTGCTGCGGCGACCATTATATATGAACTTTTATTTTTTTTATTCTGTTTTGTGATAATAAAATCAATAACAGCTTTATCAACACTAAAAGGCAATAATGGCTCAACTTCAAATGTAACAACTTGTGCAATTTTTTCTCGATCAAGAAAAGGAAGCTCTAGTTCTTTGAAGATAATTCCGCTACTTGAAACTGTTGATATAACTTCATCATATGAGCCAACACGACTCATTGCGGCTTTTAATGCAGCAACTGTACGTTCTTTTGCGGATGCCAGCGTGCCAACTTCAATTTTTTGTGTAAAAGATAGTGTAACAGTCCGTTTTTCTGCCTTTACAGACATTTTTGTTACATGAATGGCCTCATCGGTAATATCAATACCAACGCGATTACGGGCAAATAAAAAATAGCTACCTAATTGTTTTGGAAATAGTATATCTTTTATCATACGTTTTGCCCTTTACGTGCCGAGGCAAATATATCAGAAATTAATAATTGATCAGATTTTTTTGCAGCAATAGCTTCATGTAATTTTGAATTTACATTATTTTTTATAGGATTTATTTTTTCTTTTTTTTGTGCAGTAATAGTTTGTGCAACAACAGGTTGAGCATCTGTATTTTTGTCATTCATATTCGAATCGCATATTTCATCATTACGATTTTTATAGTTTTTCCGTCTTCGTTCTCTTCTTGTGCGACCACGGCGTGCAAATTTTTCTTTACGCGTCTCTTTTTGTCTGTCAAAAATAAAACTTTCAACCATATTGTCTGATGCACTTTCATTTTCAAAGAACATGCGATGAATAGGGTCTTTATTATTTGTTACTGTATGCATTTCATCAATAGTGCCATAATAATTGTTAATATGCTTTGTTGTATATTGACGAATATCTTTATTGTCATTTGAGGCGATAATTCTTGGAGAAATTAAAATAAGAAGATTTTCTTTGGTGAGTCTTTTCGATTTATTTTTAAAGAACCACCCAAGAAGTGGAATATTACCAAGAATAGGAGTTTTACTCATGCTTGTTATTATTCTATTTTGTATAAATCCACCCAATGCTAATACTTCTCGGTCTGAAAGTATCGTTGAAGTTTTAATTGTTTTGGTTAATTTTGTTCCGTCAGTTCTGTCCTCATTGACAAAGTTATCAATTCGAATTACAAGTTCTAGAATAATCATTCCATCAGAGTTGATTTGTGGTGTGACGTTCACTTCTAATACCGCTTTATCATCACCAAATGATGTTGTGTCAGTTGAACCTTTGATTGTTGCAGTTTTAACTCGACGCTCTTCACCTAAATATACTTTTGCTGGAGTTTTGTTTGTTGCAAGTAAGAATGGATTGGAGACAATTTCTGCATTAGTTACTCTTTTGAGTGCTTGAAATATTCCCCATACACCAAATGAATCTTTTCCAAGAGATAAAATGGTGTTTCCTGGACTTACAGATGTTACAAGATTTAGCAAATTACCCAAAATACGCTCAACGCCACTTTTTGTATCGCCAAATTCATCTTTATTTTCTACAATGCCACTTCTTCCAAATAATCCAGATGTTTGAAATTTAATATTATTGCCAAGGATTCCATTTGGACCTGGTTCTTTACTTCTAATTTGTGCACCAAATGATTTTTGATCTTCTGCGTTAATAGCAAGAATTAATATTTCAATAGCAACTTGCGGTTGTGGCTCATCAAGTTGCTCAATAACTTTTTTAGCTTTTAGATAATCGTCGTGGTGCGCTTTAATTATTAAACGATTTGTTTCAGTTTCTGCTACAAATGACATTGGTCGCATATATTGATCAATTCCGCGAACACCGCCTGCTTTTCCTGCGTCAGTATCTTCTCCAAATTTTGTAATATCATTCATAATATTGGCAACAGTTTCTGCATCTGCATATTTAAGTTGATAAATATAGAGTGGAGAATATGCTTGATCAAGTTCAACATCAATATGTTTAATAATAAATTCTTCAATTTTTTCAATTGCATTTTTTGGCCCCAAAAGAATTAATGCATTCGTGCGAGGTTCTGCAATAATACGGGTATTTTCTGGGAAATATAGCGATGTAGGTTGTTTTTTTGCAAATAATCTACCGCCATTTTGTCTATCACTTTCTGGTAATAAGCTTTGATATAACTCTGAAACTTCTTTTGCATCAGCAGTGCGTAACTTTAAAATCGACATAGACTCAGGCGTTGAAACTGCATCAAGTTCTTTTATAATACGCATTAACATTTTAATATTATATGCACGATCGGTAATCATAAATGCTTTATGAGTTTTTAAGATAACTAATTCTGAAGTAGGGCTTTTGAGTGATTCAATTATGGGTCGCAATGTATCTAAATTAGTATTTTCAACAAAATAGACATATCTAATCATATCATCAGTTTCTGGTATGTCTTCATATTTTAACCCAATAAATGAAGGGAGTGCGGATCTTCTAGAGCGATCAATAGAAACAATATTGTAAATGTTTTTTTGCTGATGCGGAATAACTGCAAATTTCGCCATTTGCATTATTGAGACAAATAAATTCCATGCATGTTCTCTCGTTAAAGGCGCATGCGTTTTGAATGATATTTTATTGCCTTTAATTGCTTTGCTATCTTTTGCAATTGGATCAATAATCTCATCAGTAATGAATTTTACATCAAAAATATCTTCTATTTGTTTCAAAAAATTACTCAAGTCAGCATTTTCAAAATAAAGTTCAATTCTATCAGCAGAAGGTTCTATAGATGTTTTTTGGTCATCACTAGCAATTTCTTTTTCTTCATTTAGTTGCAATACTTCAAACGGAGAAAGCACGGTATTTTTTGTATCAACAACATTGAAATTTTTAATTTTGTCATTTTTTTTAGCTGCATTAATATCGTTTTTTTTAATTTTTTCAATATTTTCTGTTTTTAAAACTTTTTTTGCTTGTATGTCTTTCTGCTCTTGGACTATAGTTTTTGTCTCTTTCAGCGTCGTGCTTGCAATATCCATATTTGTCAGTAAAGGATTATAATTATTTTGCAAGCGAGCATTTTTTCTTTGTGCGCGATTTGATATACGCTTTGTGTTTGGTAGCGCTGAAAGTATGGTGAGTGCACATGTCATTACTACTACTATATAGTTTTTGTTCATGATGTGCCCCTAGAGGTTTTTTTCTGTTTTTTACCATGAGCCATCATTGATTTGCGCTCATATGATTTCATAGTCTTTACAGCTGGCCTCATGTTGATATTAGCATACGTGTTTTTGGGTTTTATAATTCGTTGCTCTTTTTTGGTAATTTTTGTCTCTTTGTTGGAGTTTTTATTTACTTCTTTTGTTAATCTTTTTAAAGTGTAAGAAAATGTAATGTTTTTGCGGTTACGAAGCACTCTGATTGTTATGGTATCACCAATAACTTGAGACGTTATATGTTTATAAATTTGTAGGCGTTGTGCAACTGTTGAAATTGGATCGTTATTAATATGTGTAATAATGTCACCTGTTTTTAATCCTAAGTGCCAAGAAAGCGATGAGCTTTCAACTGCTCCGATGTGGCACCCAATGCTTTTTCCTGTTTTATATGCGGTAGTCAATCCAATTAATTGTATAAATTGACTTAAATTAGATACTCGCATAATAAAAGCATTAGGATCGATATAGAAAGAATTGTTTTCTATTTTTTGTATAACTTCATGCCAATTGTCTATTACGGCATATGCAGGATCAAGTTTTGCGTCTTGTTCTCGTAAATATAAAATTTCTTGTTGTCCATTTGATCTTAGAAATATAATTTTATTTTTAAAAATTCGAATAAGTTGTGAATCCTCAAATGAGTCTCCAACTTTAATCATGCGTTCTTGTTTAGTATTACTTTCTTCAATTATTGCACGATTTTTTGCGTCATGAGTTCCAACAACAACAATACCTTTCAGTGTAATGTTTAATGGATCCAAAAATTCAGGTTCGCTTGGTTCTGGAATTTCTATACGATCTGGACGTGGAGGTTGTGCAAGTGGAGGACCAAAATCAAAAGTTTTATGTTCTTCTATCTCTTTTTGATATGTACCAAAAAGATCATTTTCATAAATTTTTTTAATGTTAATATGAACTAAGGTGTCTTTTTTTTCTACACGTTCAGGCTTTATTGGTTCGCGTTCTGGAATTGAAATATCAGAAAAATAAATAAACGAACTCACACATCCTAATAATAACAATAATGCACTATTTACAATCCAAATTGGATGTGTCATTAGTATATACCTCTTACGCCACCGATACTAAGTTTCACAATATCGTTATTATAGGCTTTTTGTCAACTTTTAGTATATATAATCTTATAACACAACTGTAAAAAACAACAATTATGGCGATGCAATTGTTGATAAAATTTTCAAAATAAGCTTGTCAGTTGTTATAGAATCAGCCTCAGCCTCGTATGTTACAAGTAATCTATGTCGCAATACCGGTGCTGCCATAGCTTTGATATCATCTGGTGTAACAAAATGTCGTTGCGCCAAAAAAGCATGAGCTTGTGCCGCATGACAGAGTGCTATTGTAGCTCGTGGAGAAACACCATATGAAATATAATCTGCAATATCAGAAAGCCCGTATTGTTTTGGTTGTCGTGTCGCAAAAATAATAGATGTTACATAGTCAATTATTTTTTCATCGATATATACATTTTCAACCAACTTTTGTGTTGCTGCAATTTCTTTTTGTGTAATAACAGTATTAACATCATCAATTGACGATTTGCGTGTAATAATTTGTTTTTCCTGTTCAAACGTTGGATAATCAACTGTAATTTTGAATAAAAACCGATCGAGTTGTGCTTCAGGCAAACGATAGGTTCCTTCTTGCTCGATTGGATTTTGTGTTGCAAAAACTAAAAATGGATGATCTAATTTAAATGTATTATTGCCAATAGTTACTTGTCTTTCTTGCATGGCCTCTAAAAGCGCAGCTTGTACTTTTGCGGGCGCACGATTAATCTCATCAGCTAAAATTAGATTTGCAAAAATAGGACCTTTTTTTGTTTCAAATTCCTGTGTTTTTGGATTGTATATCAATGTTCCAATTACATCAGCAGGGAGTAAGTCAGGAGTAAATTGTATACGATTAAACGTAAGACCCATTGCTTTGGTTACAGCTTTAATCATTGTTGTTTTTGCAACACCAGGAACACCTTCAAGTAGTATGTGTCCATTACATAATATTGCATTTATAATTGCGTCAACAACATGCTCTTGGCCAACAATAACTTTTTTGACCTCAACTTGCAATCCATAAAATCGATTGCTTTCTTCTTTTATTTGTTCAATAATAGGTGATGAAGATGTATTTATTGTCATGACAGCATAACTCCATACTAAAATATTATTTATTATTATAATTGTAACATGCACCTAAGGTCTTGCAAATTATTATTCATAAAGGGCCAATATTATGATTCTTTCTGGTAAAGAAATTAAAAGACGTTTAGATAAAGATATAATTATTAAGCCATTTGATTTATTACAGCTTAATCCAAATAGTTACAACTTACGCTTACATAATGAATTAGTAGTATATGATGAACCTGTTCTTGATATGAAAAAAGATCATAAAACTAGTAATTTAATTATTCCACAAGAAGGTCTTGTTTTAGAGCCGCATACGCTCTATTTGGGAAGAACAATTGAATATACAAAAACAAATACGTTGGTTCCGATGCTTGAAGGGCGTTCTTCAATTGGAAGATTGGGTCTTTTTATTCACATTACTGCTGGTTTTGGCGATGTTGGTTTTAGTGGGTATTGGACACTTGAAATGTTTTGTGTTCAATCAATTCGCATTTATCCTGGTGTAGAAATTTGTCAAATTTTTTATCATACAATTGAAGGTGATTATTTTCGCTATATAAGCAATAAATACCAGAACAATACTGGTATTCAAGCAAGTATGCTGTATAAAGATTTTATGGGGGAATGACTATCTTTTTCTTTATCTAGTTGATCTGAATGTTAAGTGCTTTACTACACAATAATCCCTTTCTAATCAATATTTTCGTAAAAATCTCAAAAAAATAATTTCAATTGTTAATTTTTCTTACCTAATTGTTTTATACTAAAGAAGAAAAATAGTTTTATCAGTTGGAGAATAGAAATGAAAAAAATAGCATTATTTCTTTTGATAGGTGCTTTTGGGCTTAAGGCAATGAAAGAAGATAGTACTTCTTCCAAAGAGGGCGTTGAGTTTCAAGTTATTCAGGCCGGATTTAATGGTTTCTATGAAAATATAATGTCTCATAGTTCAAATATCTATAATTTTGTTGATGGTTGGAATCAAAATACTATCAGTTGGCAAGATGTGAAGGATGAATTTCAAGGTGGATTGGCAAAAAAACCACAAATCACTTTAGATGAATTTTTATCTGTAGTTAATGAAGCGGCGGACAAATTAAAAGAACAAAATCAGGTTACAAAACAAAAAGGATATGTCGAACAAACAACAAAACATATTTCAGGATGGCTTTATGGCCGTACGTTTGAACCGTATAAAGCAGGTAAAATTTTTTCCGATGAAGATACGATACATATTTTTGGTGCACAACACTCAAGTGTGCATGATCTTATGTTTTTACTAAATCTTGGATTTGGCGATGATGGTACTATTTTTAAAAAGGATTTGTGGAAATTGAAAGATAAATATAAAAATCATCATTTTGTGATAACAAGTCTTGTTGGTAAAGGTTTGTATGGAATTGAGACTGTGTATGCAGCATTACAAGTATTTCTTGCAAATCCAGATAATGTACAAATTGTACAAGGTTTGAATGAATTAAAAACATTAAAAAATGAAATTATGGAGCGATATGCAAGTGTTAATGAAAAATACGTTAGCGATACATTAAGTCGTTTGTATGCATACTTGCCAGTAGCATTTTTTGCTGGATTTGAAAAAACGTTTTATCAAATGAATTTGTATTATTGGTATCAGTGTGTCTATGGCGGGATACAAAAAAACGATAAAGAACTTGTCAGTTTTCTAGATAATTGTATTGAACAAGAAGGTGAAACAGTTTATGCAAAAGTTTCTGGATTTGGTAAAAATACAAGCACTAATTATCAAAATATAGCTGAAGATACGAAAAATTTGATTGAACAATTTAAAGAATTTGATGGTTCTAATATGATTGATAGTCATGCATTAAAAGGAATACTTTTTGGTGGACATCATGAGCGTAATATGAATACTGAAATGCAAGATATAGCAACATATGGTTTTTATTCGCAACCAGGCTCAGTTAGTTTAGCGCCAACACCACTTTCATTATTTGGTATTACAAAAAATAACGAGTATTCAGGTGTAATTCACCGTACATCATTGCGATTAACTAAAAACTATCTAGATGTTATGCAGCATCCGAATGTTGATATTTTAAAATCAATAAAAATAAATTATGCACAAACACTTTATGGTCAATTTAAAAGTTATATGGTGCCACTTTATGTTGATACAAATCGTATAATTGCTCAGCTAAAATTAGGCGATGATTATGAAATGATTCCAAAGTTTACAGTGAATGTTGAAATGTTTCGTGAAGAAGAAAATATCGAACGAATTAGTGAAGATTTAAAAGAAATGAATATTGAATCGCCAGAAATGTTGATTGAAGAGCCATCCGAAGAAGACGTTCCTGAAATTACCGAAGTTGATATTGCGGGAACGCAAAAAGCAGAGCAAGAATTGAGCGAAAAAGCGCAAGAAGATTATCAAGAATTGGTGAAAAACCCAAAGGCTAAATGGCAAATAGTTATTGAAGAACAAAGAAAAATTGGGAAGAAAAAAATTACACTGTGGAATTTCTTGATGAGCATTAAACCGCAAAGTGCAACGGATGAAGATTGGATTGCAACTGTTAATGATTCGTATTTTTGGACTCACAAAGCAACAAGCTTAAAAGATTGGAAGAATTGGGGGCGTATAAGATGGCGTGATTATTTAGCACGACAAAAACTTTTAAAAAAGTAAATAATAAAAAATGACATAAAAAGGAGAAGTGTAATGAAGAGAAGAATGTTAGATGCAACGATAGTTGTGTTATTGAGTGTGATGTTTGTGCCAGTGCAAGCAGATTGGCTTGAAGATGTTTGGGTCGATTTGAAAGAAGGTGCGCAAAGAGTATTTAAAGATGGCGAGACAGTAGTAAAAAACCTTGAGCGTGAAGCAAAAGAAGCATTACATCAATTTATTATAGAGCCGGCACTCAAACCGCATGTTGAAAAACTTTCATACACAATAGACAATCCATACAAAAATCAAGTTGCTAGTGTACGTGTAGGTAACAATTTAAATCCACTTGAAGTGAGCGCTGTTAATGCGCGTTTGCAAAAAGCAAAAACAGCACAGGAAAAATTACTTGGCATGCAATTACAAAACCCTGTACGTGTTGGCGTATCATTAAGTGGTGGTGGTTTTCGTGCAATGGTCGGTGGTGCAGGTACGTTAGTTGGACTTGAAAAATCCGGTATTATGGATACTGTTTCTTATATTAGTATGCTTTCAGGTTCTACTTGGTTAGGTCCATGGTGGGCACATGGTGGTTCAGCTGCAGCATTTCGTGATAAATTATTTGCAAATATTACAACTGGTTTAGATCCGCAGGGTGATGAAGCGCTTGATATTATGGATGTAATTTTATATAAAATTTACAATAAAAAACAAGTTTCTGCTATGGACTTCTTTAACTTATTAATTTTAAATACTGTGTATCGTGATTTTGGCAAAGATAGATTTAAACGTAACTTGACGTATCAATATAACAATGTAAAAGGTGGTCAAATGCCATTCTTTATCAACACTGCAGTTTTGCTTGATAAGGAAATTGAACGAGATGTTGGTGAATGGTTTGAATTTACATCAGTTGAGGCCGGTTGCGAATGGATGGGCATGTGGACGCCAATTTGGGCAATAAATAGACGCTTTAATAATGGACAATCAATTGATAATTATTTTGAATATCCAATATTTTCTGGTGTTTATGGTGCGGCAATGGGTCTTAATTTAGAAATTATATATCGTCATGCGATTGAAAAAAAAATTGATAAATTACCTGCGGCTCTTCGTGATAATGCAAAAGAGGCAATTTTGGATTTTCTTGATGAAGAGATGTTGTCTGGTATGAAAGTTAAAAATATCGGTATTCACCCGTTAATGGGTCTGTTTGATAACTTTACGTATGGTATGCCAAATGCAAAATTGCATGATGATGAAATTTTGACTATGACTGATGCGGGTGTTGCAGCAGGTAATCCATTGCCTCCGTTGTTACGTCAAGTACGTAATCTTGATGTGATTATGGTATTTGCATATTCTGCAGGTGATGGCGTATTTAGCGGACGTGACTTGAGAAAGATCTACAATTATGCAAAAGCAGAAGGGTTACCATTCCCTGAAATTACAGATTTTGAAGCTGCAGGTAAACGTGTAATTAGTGTTTATACCGATCCAGATCCTAAAGTTCCTGTTATTGTTTATATGCCGCGTTGGAATGAACCAACATTGTGGGATATAGCCGCAAAAGATCCGGTATTATCACAGTATGTTGCGCGTATTCGAGGATTTAATACTGATGAATGTATTGCAGATGGATATTGTGACACGATGAATTTTAAGTATACTCGTGCGCAATCTGCACAATTGAGTGGACTTACTGAATTTAATGTGATGGTAAGCAAACAGAAACTTATTGATGCAATTAAATTCAAGGCTGAACAGAAAAACAAAAAAGCTGCAGAGCCTGTTGCATAAATTTTGACTTGTGTAATTCACAATGCCCCGCATTTGCGGGGCATTTTTTTGATCATCGCAAAGCGCTGAAATTTTAATTTGAACTAATATCGGTCTTTAAAATGTAGTATATCAGTCTGAATTGGTCCTTCAATATCACCACGAATAAATTGATGAATATACTTGTTATCTGATTCCCAGATTGTTTTTGCATCGCCAAAAAATTTAATAGTACCCTCATGAAGAAGTGCAATATAATCTGCATATTTAAATGTTTCGACATCATGAGAAATTACTACTGAGGTAATTTTAAGTTTTTTTTGCATGTCAAACATTAATTCATGAATAACGCGTGCGGTAATTGGATCTAAACCAGTTGTAGGCTCATCGTAAAGAATGATTTGTGGATTGGTAATCAATGTGCGCGCAAGGCCAACCCGTTTGCGCATACCACCAGAAAGTTCTGATGGGTATTTGCTCAATGTATCTTCTTTTAGTTGTACCATTGCAAGTTTTTCTCTAACAATTGGCTCTACTCGTTCATGCGGGATGCCATTTTCAATTAATGTGATTCCAATATTTTCAAAAACCGTTAATGAATCTAAAAGTGCGGCAAATTGAAACACATATCCCATTTTTTTAAATTGTTGATTCATTTCTTGTTCGTTTAGTTTGGTAATATCAACGTCATCAACAATAATTTGACCGTGCGTTGGTTTAATCAAACCAATCATTTGCTTTAAAAGAACAGATTTGCCCTCACCTGAGCGACCGATTATAACAGTCATTTTACCTTTTGGGATATCTAAATTTACTCCCTTGGTAACCCATTTGCCTGAAAATTCTTTTTTTAAATCAATGACTTTAATCATAAAAATTTCTCTTTGTTTTGAGATCCTGAATCAAGTTCAGGACGACTTGCAGGGTAATCATGTTACATCTGCTCAAGTATTTTTGTTAAGAAATAATTTGCACCAAGAACTAAAATTGAACCAACAACAACAGCTTCTGTTGTTGCAATACCAACACCACGCGCGCCTCCATGTGTAAAAAAACCTTTATAGGTACTAGTCCAAGAAAAAAGAAGGCCAAATACTGTTGATTTAATCAGTCCACCACGAATGTCAGACATTTCAACATAAGTTCGAATGCTTGATTTATAATCTTCTGGGTTTAAACCAATAACGTGTACACATGTTATGTATCCACCAATAATTCCGAAAATCATTGCAAACAAAGTCAAAAAAGGCATGATTATTGTGCTTGCCAAAATACGCGGCACTACTAAATATTGAAATGTATTAATACGTAATGTTCGCAATGCATCAATTTGCTCGGTAATTTGCATTGTTCCAATTTCAGCTGCAATTGCAGATCCTGCACGACCAATAACCATTAATCCAGTTAGCACTGGTCCTAATTCTCGAATCATACCCAATGCAACAACCGCACCAATAAATTGTTCACCGCCAACACGTTGAAAACCAATATATGATTGTAATGCAAATACCATTCCTGCAAATGAACCAGTTAGCACAATAATATTGAATGATTCAACACCAATACGATTCATTTGTGCAAATGTTTTTGCAAGTTTTAGTTTTGTGGTAAATAGTGTACGAATTGCTTGCATAAAAAAAAGTGTAAATTTACCAAGAATGGTACAGAGGTGTAACGTTGCCGCTCCAATGCGAGCAATTCCTTTGGTAATCACTTTTTTTGTCTTTCTTTTTTTAAATTTTTTCTTACCAAGTCATCCTCGCGAAGGCGGGGATCCAGGAAGGCTATTTAGTCTCAGGCGCACTCTGTGTAATCGGCGCTTTTGTAGTCACATAGTGTAATTTTTTACTTTCTACCGATTTCATTAATGAAAGGACAAGCGATCCAACCATAAAAATAGCGCCCAACACCCAAGTAATTTTTTGGAAAATATCTTGTCCGCCACTTCCACCAAACAACATTTGTGATCCGCCGCCAATTGCACCGATTCCCATGCTGCTTTTGCCTTTTTGTATTAAAATTATAAGTATTAATAATATGCAATTAATCAAATAAATGGTAAATAGAATACCAAATAACATACGTCTGTCCTAACGTGATAATTATAAAAAAATTTACTCTTCTATAATTGATAATACTATGTTTTGTAACTTTTGAAAATCAGTACTAGCACCACCAATCAAAAATCCATCACAATTGGTGATATTTTTTAGTTCGTTGATGTTAGTATCATTTACACTTCCGCCGTACAAGAGCTTTATGTCAGAACATTTTGTACGTAACCAGGAAAATATGTCCTCAAGTTCTTGTATTGTTGGAGTAATGCTAGTACCAATTGCCCAAATGGGCTCATACGCAATGTATATGGTTTTGTTTTGGTGTTTTTTAATAATTGGTAGAATATATTTTAATTGTGTTTCTATTTTTTCTTTTATTTTATTTTGTTTATATTCTTCAAGTGATTCGCCAATACAGATGATCGGCGTAATATTGTGTAACAATAATTGTTTTAATTTTTGTGAAATTATTTCATCTGTTTCATGTAAGTATGTACGCACTTCAGAATGGCCAATAATACATAGGTTGCATTGTATTTCAGACAATGATTTCGCGCTTATTTGTGACGTATATGCGCCGGAATAGTGTTGTGAACAATTTTGTGCACCAATTTGTATATTTGTGCTCTGTGCGAGTTTCTGTAATGCTGAAATTGTTTCATATGAGGGGCATATGCCAATGGTTAATCTTTCAGAACAATAGGTATGCAATTTTGCAAAATGATTTTGTGCGAATGTAATTGCTTTTTTGTGATACATGGTCATTTTCCAATTGCCGATGATTGTGTAATGTTTCATAGTATTTGTGTGTATAAAAGGTGAAAAGAGATATGATAATATGATTGGTATGATTATTTTGAACTGCTTCATGTTTTGCTTTTTAGTTTGAGTACGTATTTCTTATTCAGATAAATGTTTTTTTAATAATTCATTAATGAGCGTAGGGTTTGCTTTTCCTTCTGTTTTTTTCATCATTTGCCCAACAAAAAATCTAAACAATTTGTCTTTACCCGCTTTGTATTGTTCGACTTGGGCAGGATTTGCTGCAATAATTTCTTTGATCATTAAAGATAGCTCATTAGCAGAACCAATTTGTTTAAGTTCTTCTTCATCAACGATAGTTTGCGGGTCACGCTCAGAGGTAAGCATATGTGCAAAAACATCTTTTGCGCTGCGTGAATTAATTGTTTCGTTTTCAATTAATTCAATCAATTGTGCAAGACGTTCAGGAGTAACTGGGCATTTATAGATAGATATTTTTTCTTCTTTGCAATATGCAACAATATCACGCAATAACCAATTAATTACAAGTTTGCTTTTAGTATGTTTTTGTGTATTTTCAAAATAATCAGCAAGCTCTTTGTCATTAACTAAAATTTCTGCCTCTTTTACAGTTAAACCAATAACTTTTACTAATCGATTAAATTTATCATGTGGCAATTCTGGAAGTAATTTTTTCTTGTGCGCAATCCATTCGTTATTGACTTGAATAATTGGTAAATCGGGGTCTTCAAAAAATCGATAATCAGCGCTTTCTTCTTTGGTGCGCATAACAACCGTTTTTTTATTTTTAGTGTCCCATAAACGTGTTTGTTGTTGTATAGATTCACCATTTTTTATTAATTTTATTTGACGTTCGATTTCATATTCAGTTGCATCAGAAATAAATTTAAATGAATTAATATTTTTTAATTCACATTTTGTTCCAAGAGAAGTCTCACCTTTTTTACGAACAGAGATGTTTGTGTCAGCACGAAATGCGCCTTCTTCCATATTACCACTGCAAATACCTAAATATTGCACAATTGCACGTAATGATTTTAAATAGGCACGTATTTCATGCACAGATGAAATATTAGGCTCACTTACAATTTCAAGCAACGGAGTTCCTGCGCGATTTAAATCAACAAAACTTTCATTACTTATATTGGAGTGCATGTTTTTACCGGCATCTTCTTCAATATGAATACGATTAATGCGAATATTTTTAATTGATCCGTCTTCTAACCTAATAGAAATAAATCCATTTTTACAAATAGGATGATATTGTTGAGTTATTTGATATCCTTTCGGCAAATCTGGATAAAAATAATGCTTACGATCGAATGATGATTTTTGTGCAATAACACAGTTGGTTGAAAGGCCAAGAGAAATTGCATTATCAACAACTTTTTTATTCAGTACGGGCAACACACCCGGATATCCTGAACAAATATTGCAAATATTTTTATTTGGATTTTTGCTAACGGCATTATCACATGAACAGAAAATTTTACTTTTAGTATTCAACTGAACATGCACTTCCATGCCAATAACTGCTTCATATTCAGGATATTTCTCTTGTAAAGATTTTTTTTCAGCCATATATTCCCTCTATTGATGATTTTTAGCTGATTTACAATCCTTATTGTAGCATATTAAAAAAAAATTGCATTATTATGATTAAGTGTAATGATGTTTATTTTGACAATAGTTTTGTTTTTTAGTTTCGTTGTTCCAGTAGTCATTGTCGAATTTGGGAAATTTTTAAGGGGTTTTCTTCCCCACCTAGAGTTCGCTTTCTTTTGTAAGGAGATTTTTCATTTTTTATTTGTTTTTTTAATAGCATGAACTTTTTCTTATTATTTTCTTTGTTAGATTTAAATGGTATTTTGTTATTTTGCGCTTCAAAAGGGTCAAAAGTAATAGAGAAGTTCTTTGTTACATAATATCCAGTAATAATTTTATCATTTACTATAAACTCTATTAATTCTCCATCGTCTAATCCAAGCACGTTTTTTTCAAGAACAAATTTATTAAAAATTCTTTTTTTACAGTTTGCTTCTTTTAGCGTTGCGATATGTTGTTTTTGAGAGTTATTTTTTTTAAATAAATCAGAGTTTTTATTTTCTAAATATTCAATTTTTTTATCTAAGAGACGAATTTCTATGTCTGATAGGTTTATTTCTCTTCGTTTTTCGTCTATAATTTCTTGTTTATTTTTTGCAGAATTTTTTTTATAGCGCATAGTTTTTTTGACAATGTTAATCCTGTCGTGCAAGTTTTCAATTTTTTCTTTTAAATCTTCAGTGTATTTTTTTAATTTAAAAATTTCTTTGGCTTGATTGATAATAATATCATCTAAAAAATTATTTTCTGAAGAAAAAATAACAATATTACACAATGATAATAGAAGTACGATTTTTGTTTTCATATATAATCCTGTGTTATTCTGTGGGGATTATTAATATTTGTTTATTTTTAGGTACTATAAATTATTAATCAATTTGTTTCAGAATTGTTATTGTTATTTTCAGAATTATCTTTATTAAAAATTTCTTCAAATGTTTTATTTATAAAGAGTAAATATATATTTTTCCTGTTAGCAAGTTGTTTTAGTATTTTTACTTTTTTAAATTTATTTATACACTTGAGACAAAAGTTTTTGTTATTTTCTTTGATGTTTTCATCATTTTCGTAATCATAATTAATAGGTATACCCAATTTAATTATATCATAATTAATAAAACTTTCCATTAAATTTTTGAGTTCTTCTGGGTTTTCTTGTTCATAAGTTTTTTTAATATCTACAAGTAATAATTTTGGTACAAGACTATGTCTTTTTTTTGTCGCAAAAATATTTGTACAAATCGCTGCAAGTGTTAAAAGTAACAATTTTTTTATCATGATTAGTTCCCTGTTGTAAAAATTTAGTTATGGTATTTTCTTCTATAGACCTTGATGTTAATATTATGATTATTATGTAATCTTATATCCAGAAGTAGCAAGTCCCTTGTTGCTGCTAATAGTTATGTGAGTGATAAATTCTTTTTCTAAAGAAAGAATTGCATTAAACTCGGTACTTGTCAAATATTTAAAAATTGCAGGATGCACTTCAATGGTAATTATTTTTTTAGGTTTTTTATTTGTAAATTCTTGTTTGATTGATCGTAATATTTCATAACTTTCAGTGCGTTCTGATTTGACAACACCTAGGCCATTGCAGCATGAGCAGGTGTTTGTTAATTGTTGTGTTAAGGTTTTTCCTGATCGCTTGCGTGTCATTTGTACAATGCCAAATTCAGAAATGCGAAGTACTACCGATTGAAATTTGTCACGTTCTTTGAGCATAGAATCAAAAAATGAAAATAGTTTTTGTCTATTTGTGTGTGATCGCATATCGATAAAATCAATAACAATAAGTCCACCAATATTGCGTAATTTTAGTTGTCGTACAGTTTCTTCAGCTGCTTCCATATTAGTTGTGAATATGGTCTCTTCTAGGTTTGATTTTCCAGTAAATTTTCCGGTATTAACATCAATAACAGTCATTGCTTCGGTCGTTTCGATAATAAGCGATCCACCAGATTTGAGTTTCGCTTTTTTTTCTAGCGCTTCTTGAATTTGTTTGTCAATGCCGTAAAAAGTGAAAATATCTACTTTTTCTTTGAATAATTTTATTTTATGTGAATGTTCTGGAGAAATTATTTTTGTAAATTTGTATACTTTTTGTTGTCCTTCTTTATCATTGGTGATAACCGCCTCTACTGTATCATCAAGATGATCTCGAACAATTTGTAACGCAAGCGGTAGGTCTTGATAAATTTGTTCTGATTGTTTTGCGTTTGCAAAATTATCTTCAATTGTTCGCCATTCACGTAATAAGTATCGTAAATCTTTATGCAATTCTTTCTCTGTTGCTCCCTCTGATGGTGTTCTGATGATTGCACCCATACCCTCAGGCAAATAGTTACTTACAATTTGTTTTAGACGTATACGCTCTTCTTGCTGTTCTATTTTTTTTGAAACTCCAATGCGTGGAATATTTGGCATTAAAACGACAAGTCGCCCTGGTAGTGTGTAACACGTTGTTAGTTTTGCGCCTTTTTCATAAATTGGTTCTTTGCTTACTTGCACAAGAACCATGTCGCCTTCATTAAAAATGTGTGTAATATCTTTCTTTTTTAATGTTTTACGCGTTTCAAATTCTGTTTCTTCCTCATCAAGTTGTAGACTTTTACTGATTGATTGCAAGGCTAGTTCATGATCAATTTCTGAAATATGCAAGAAACCAGCGCGAGCTTGGCCTATATCAATGAATGCTGTCTGGATGCCTGGCAAAACTTTTGTTACAACGCCTTTAAAAAAGCATCTTTCAAGCACTATTTGCGCAGGTGTTGAAAAATATATATTTTCCAGTCTATTATTCCAGGTGATTGCAATGCGCGTTTGCCAAGGGTTGTTATTAATGATAATTTTTTTCATCTACTATAAGTCCCATTTGTATTCTTTGTTAAAGTATATATTGTATTGTGGGCTAAAATAAAGGTTATTATTATTTACTATATAATATAGTTACATTATTTGGTAGAAAATCATTCTAACTTATGGTAATCTCAACCTGAGAAAAAATATTGAGTAGAATAATATATTAAAAAACCTACTATAAGGAGATCTTATGAAGAACAAAGAATATATACTTTCTTTGGCATTACTCATCAGCTTATTACCAGGTTGCGTAGGTTCGGTAAAACGACCAGAAAAAGCAATAGCGCCCGGGCCACAAGAAGAAGTTCGCACAGTTGCAGATGCTGACATCGAAGATGTTGATGAAGACAAGCAATTATTAAGTTGGTACGAAGATGTACAGGAGTTTGCAGAAGTTGACTCTGATGATTATATTTTAGAACTTGCAGATGCGGATGATTCATCTGATACAAATGATGAAGATCAGACATTTGCATGGAAATCAGAAACAGATGAAAAAGAATTTGATACACTTTATTTCTCGTTTAATTCAAATAAAATAAGTGAAGATCAAGAAGATGCATTAGCATATAACATTCAAGAATTGTTAGATGTATTTGCGCAAGCAGAGGAATCTGGCGATCAACCAATGGTTGTAGTCTCTGGACATTCCTGTAATTCTGCAGGTTCTGATGAGTATAATGCAATGTTGTCTGAGCAACGAGCAAAATCTATTGCAGAAAAAATTATTTCAGCAGGTATTGATGAAAATCGTGTGAAAGTTGTTGCACAAGGCACATCTGCACCAGTTGTAATTGATGGTGAAAAAGTTGATGGTGATCGTGAAAATCAGTGGCTTAATCGTCGTACAGAAGTGAGTGTTATTTATACATAACATATACAAAAAATGAATTATACAGAAAAGGACGGAAATTATTTCGTCCTTTTTATTTTCCCACACAAAATTCACGAAACACTGCATCCATTGATTGTTCGCTAATTGTTTTTCCAGTAAACTCACTTAATTGTGATATGCATTCTATCAACTCCATTGCAACTAGTTCATATGCAATATCATCGGTCAGTAACGATGAAATAATTTTCAAGTGATTTGCAAGTTTTGAGACCAATGTTATTTGACGTTTATTTAATAAAAAAGGTGATTCTGTTTGCAAAAGCTTATCGCTTTTTTTTGTAATTGCATTCTTAACCGAATCGATGTTTATCTGTTTTTTTACAGATACATAGATATTTTTGTTTTCATAATTATTTGTTTTGGTTGCGATATCTGACTTTGTTGTTATTTCTATAATTTTTGATGAATAATATTGTTTTATTTTTTTATAAATAGATTTTTCTGCAGTAGTTAATTTGCAGGATCCATCTTGAATTAATAGAACAATATCTGCTTTTTTTACCTCTTCTAGTGAACGTTTAATGCCAATTTTTTCAATAACGTTATTAGTTTGACGCAAACCTGCAGTGTCAACAAGTGTCCAATATGTTCCGTTTTGATATAGTCCCGCTTCAATACTATCACGTGTTGTTCCTGCAATATTAGTCACAATTGCACGATCTTGCCCAATAAGCTCATTGAAAAGAGAAGACTTTCCTGCGTTTACCGATCCGATAAGTGCAATACGAATTCCTTCGCGAATTATTTTTTGCGCGTTAAAAGATTGTTGTAATTTTGAAATGGTATTTTGCACGTCAACAATATCATTTTTAATTTGTGTATCAAATGTCATTCTATCTTCTTCGATAAATTCAAAACTTGCTTGACAAAGTGCAAGCGCATGTAATAATTTTTTTTCAATTGATGCAATCAATGAAGAAAGACTTCCATTTAACTGTGAAAGTGATAATTTTAATCCTTGCTGTGTATTTGCATGAATTAACTCATTAATAGCTTCCGCTTTAATGATATCAATTTTTTCATTTAATACTGCTCGTTGTGTAAATTCCCCCGGGCCGGCTAAGCGTGCACCGTGTGTAATCGCTGTTTGCGTAATTGCATCAATAATAAATGGATTATTATGGCAGGTAATCTCAACTGTATTTTCTCCTGTAAATGTATTAGGTCCATGCATAATTAAAAATAGAACGTTATCAATTATTCTATTATTTTTATTTATAACATTGCCATACGCAATAGTGTGACTTTTATGTTGAGAAATTGTTTTTTTCGACGGCAATTGCGCCATACGATCAACAAGTGTAAAAACATTATTACCACAAAGACGTAGTAATGCAATTGCACCACTGCCTTGTGGCGTACAACAGGCAATAATTGTTTCGGAATGATTATTCATATTTGGTATTTTTAGATCCCCGCCTTCGCGAGGATGACACATTTTGAAAAACGTGTCACTTTCGTTTAATAATAATTTTTGTATCACGTAAATCACTATGTAATTGATTGCGTAACATAACAATAAGTAATTGTGAAAGTCCTGCGAATAACTTTTTTTCACGAAGTTGGTTATCAAAAACAGGTTTTTCAAATGTAATAATTAAATGATTACGCTGCGTTTTTACGTTTAACGGTACGTTAGTAATATTCATGAACTTCATAGCTTGAATAATCCATGGACGAGCGGTATTTTCTAAATCTTTTGGTGTAATAGATTTTTTAGGACTCGGTTTTTTATTTGACTCAGTCTTAATTACCTGTTTTTTTGTAACAGTTTTTTTACTTTGTATAACTTCTTGAAAAAAAATGCCAACCTTGGCCGGTTTAGATGTAAATCCTAAAAAACCACGCTCGGCTTCTTGAAATATTTTTACACTAAATTCTTGTGGATATTCTGCACGTTCCCACGCTTTTTCAACTGCTTTTCCAATTGAAGATGCTTGTTCTATAATTGATTTCATATATCTGTTTCCTGTCCCAAAAAAATAAACTTTTACGATTAAAATTATAACTATACTACTAATTAAAAACAAATAGGAGAGTGAATTTTACCTAGGCTTTACGTCTTCGCTTATTAGCTACGACGCACTAGCGTTTATAAATATATTTATATAGTCAAAATTATTTTGTTAAAAAGACCCTGTCTCGCCATAGCTTTTGGCGACGGCGGATGGCCTGCCAGTCGTAGCTGATTAATTTGCTACAAAACAAATTAATTGTTGCGAAGAAATAAAATATTGCCCAGGCTTCGTTTCGTTTTTCAAAAAATACTTTCTAACAAAATCAATTAAGTTATTAAAATCACTATTCTAAAAACATTCTACGCCGGGCAGTCTTCGCTATCATGTCAAATTTATAATTAAGTTTATCCGTTAAAAAAAATGGCCTGCCAGTCGTAGCTGATTAATTTGCTACAAAACAAATTAATTGTTGCGAAGACTGGAGCGGAAAACGGGATTCGAACCCGCGACCTTTGCCTTGGCAAGGCAACGCTCTACCAGCTGAGCTATTTCCGCATTAGTAGTTTAAATGTCATTTTTGATGGTATCAAAAGGGGCGTAATTGTCAAGGCGCTTTGTTCTATATTGCAATATATTGCGTTATTGTGTTAACTAAGTAATTGTAGAAAGGTGGTACATTTATATGATTAATGTAATTACGGGAACTATTAATAGAAAAGATGCGCAAACAATTACAGTATTAACTGGTCCGATTGGTTTTGCAGTTACTGTACCAAATATACATACGTATACAATTGACCAAAAAGTAGAATTGCATGCACACATGCATTGGAATCAGGAAAATGGCCCAACATTGTTTGGATTTGCTACCGAGCTTGAAAAAACGATTTTTTTACTTGTTATTAGTTGTTCGGGAATTGGTCCTAAATTAGGAATTGCTGTTTTGAATGATTTAGGTCCAGATGGATTTTTGTCTGCGGTGACTGAGGGTAGCGCAAAACAATTAAGTACCGTTTCTGGTATTGGACTGAAAAAAGCGGAGCAAATTATTGTACAATCAAAAAGCAAGGTTGCAAAATTACTCGAATCGGGTATTCAAGTAAGCAGTAGTGCAACACAATTGTCGGAAGTGAGACAAACACTTTCAAGTCTTAACTATTCTAATGCAGAGGTGCAACATGCACTTGAGTATGTCAAACAGAAAGATAATTATGTAGGTGCAAGTTTTGATCAATTATTACGCACAGCACTTTTGTATTTGTCTAAACAATCATCGTGAAATTATTATTATCAAATTATTATTTTAAGAACATAAGCCATAAGGAGTTACTATGGACACAACATTACTTACTTCGCGCATGCTTTCTTTTTTTAGTTGGTTAAATGATGATATTTTAACCTGGCCAATTGTTATTATGTTTTTTGGCGCAGCAATTTTTTTGACAATACTAACTCGTTTTGCGCAAGTGCGCTATTTCCCTCATTTTATTCGATTAATTACCGGAGGTGTAAAAGTTGATCACAAGGGTAATGCAATTAATCCATTTCACGCGTTATTTGCAGCGATGGCAACCAGTCTCGGCATGGGAACAATTGTAGGCCCATCAGTTGCAGTTATGGTTGGCGGACCGGGCGGTCTGTTTTGGTTGTTAGTCTATATTTTTTTCGGTTCAACTATTAAATTTGCAGAAGTAAGTTTAGCAATAAAAACACGTAAACGAACAGCTGATGGAAAAATTATGGGTGGTCCGATGGAATATTTGCGAGAAATACATCCGTTTTTGGGTACCTGGTATAATATTTTAATTGTACTATTATACATTGCCTGGACATCATTACAATCAAATACATTAGCAAGTGTATTGGCGCTTGAGTCTGTTCCACATTGGATGACAGGTCTTGCAGCTGGTACATTTTCTTTTGTTGTATTAATTGGTGGTGCAAAACGCGTTGGTGAAGTTGCAAGTAAATTAGTTCCGATTATGTTTGTTATGTATGTTACATTTGCAAGTTTTATTTTATTACAAAACACTACTGCACTTTATAATGCAATTATGTTAGTGATCAATAGTATCACAACAACATCGTCAGCAATGGGTGGCTTTGCAGGAGCGACTGTATTTTATGCAATTAAAACTGCGTTACTACGCGGTGTTCACATGACAGAAGCTGGAGTTGGCACATCTTCAATTCCACATGCAATGACCGACACAGACAATCCAACAGATCAAGGTATTTTGGCAATGTGTTCTATGATTGCAGATATGATTCTCTCAACGTTATCTGGACTTGTTATTTTGGTAACTGGTGTTTGGATTCGTGGGCAATTTAGAAGTACGTTAATTTATGAAGCATTTGAAATGCACTCGCCGTTTTTGGGAAAATATGTATTGTTAATTTCCATTGGATTATTTGTGTTAACCACTATTATGGGTAATGGTTTTAATGGATTGCAAAGTTTTAACTCGCTTACTCGATATCGTTTTTCACTGGGATATATTTTATTTACCACACTTGTTGTATTCTTGGGTGCACTTACACCAGTACCGTTAATGTGGGAAATGGCAGATACCATGATGGTACTTGTTGCAATTCCGAATTTACTTGGTGTAGTTGCATTGTCAATTAGATATCGTGATATGTTGTTGCGGAAAGCGTAGAAAAATAAATCCACGAAGTTTTACAAAAGTAATCCCGGATTTTGATACGTCTTTTTCAAATTCCGGGATCTAAACTTATCTAAAGTTGTTCGAATAAGATATTTACATTTTTTTATACGAAGGACTTTCTTCTTTTAAGGCTCGTTTCAAAAGGGTAATTGCAATTTCTTCCTTTTTCGCTTTTATAAATTTTTTCATTTCGGTTCGCAATGAAAGAGTCCCATTCTCATCACTTGCGCGAATAAATGAAATGCTACATTCTAGATCGTCAAAGCTAGCGTTAATCTTTTGAATCATTTCTTTGTATGAAAGACCTTCTTTTTTAATGTATTTTTCAAATTTTTCTTCGTTTATTAGATTTTCTAAATCGTGAACTTGTCCTTTTATTTTCTCAAAAAATAGCGGTCCAACTTCTTGAGTTACACCTGTAGAATAAAGTATGTTTAGGTTTGTACCTAATTGGTTGTTTCTTTCAACCCAGATATCAATATTTGTTTTACTAGTTTTTTTGTTGAATTCTTCGTCTAGAATATCATTTTTATTGATTGCTTCTTCTGCTTTTCTCAGGAACATTTGTTTTTTTGTCGGATTTTTTTCTTGTTGAGCAATCTCAATGTATTTACTTGCCGCCGCAAGATTGGTCTGTTTTTTTTGATCAGTCAATTGTTCTATTTCATTTTTTCTTTGTGGTGTATAGTAACCAAATTTTTCGAATACCCAACTTCCACCACTTGTTAAAACTTTGAATGTAAGATCGCCGGTTCCTGCCCCCAAAGATTTCGCAGTTTCACGTTTATAGGTATGATATGTACTATTTTTATTGAGACCAGCCTTGAGATTTTGTAACTTTATAGCTTCTTCGATATTTTTTGTAAAATCATTGTTTTCTTCAATATTTTTTTTCTCATCAAAATATTGATTTAGTAACGTTTCTATTTTTTCATTAAGTTGATTTTCGATTTTGTCTCCAAAAATAAGCCACGTTCCAAGCCCGTAAGTAGCTCTAATCGGATAGGTTGCTTTGTAAAAATAACCTTGATTATCGTTATCTTGTTTTTCGTTCATAGAAAATAAGTTTACAGGCGTCAGAGCCAGCGTCATAAGTGATATTGTAAGAAAAAATTGTTTTGTATTCATATTAATCCTCTTGAATAAGTTATCATATAAGCGCTATGCGCTTAGTTTTTTGCATGAGATATATCTTTTTTCAAACGTTTTCTTTGTGCCGCATTTCTTGATTCTCTTAGTATTTGTTTTTTTAGAAAAATAGTATTTCTTTGCTCATTGTTGTTTTTAATTTTCTTATGTAGTTGCTTTAGTTTTTTTATGTCATTGGTTTGTGGAGGGAGTCCAATTTTTTTTGCAACCCAAGCAGCTAGCCTGTTTGACTCAAGCTTAGATTTTTTATTGACTTTATGATTGTGTATTTTTTGTGCAGTCAAAAGTGGAATAAAACTAGCTATACCTTGTAGGCTAAAAATTATATTAAAAAATCGCGCTTCAAAGCTTTGACGAAATACTGAATTTTCATTGAATGGATTCATCATTGTCAAAAATTTATCTGAATTAGTAACTTCTGCATTCTCAAGATTTTGCATTCTTGTGTTATTCCAGGTTGAATTGATAAAATTGTTTTGTTTTATTTGCTCTAAGG
>SDBS01000939.1_pt1 | contig 29336 bp, 52 predicted proteins | sample 2277091 | NCBI WGS metagenome assembly SDBS01 (sample SAMN10404972, study PRJNA504765) | marine sediment metagenome | isolation source: marine sediment core GS10_PC15, 163 cmbsf | place: Arctic Ocean: Southern Knipovich Ridge | collected 2010 | reverse complement strand
AAATCCCTATACCCATGCCTATCCCCCTCTCTACTGCCCCTCTATATGGATGGTATAGTTGAAGTGGAGGGGACTGAGAGAGGTTCCGATAATAAACATTATGTAACTTTAAAAAGTATGTTCGCCGGTCGAGCGTACCCCATTCAGGGTGCATGGATAGTGGGTTGTAATTTTTGGTCATTTGGTTACCTTATAATTATTTCTGAGGTCATGTTGAGGATCAGGAATCTTTAAGGGTCATCGCAGAGGAAGTGATTTCTATATGCCTACAGGATTTTCTCCTCCCTGCTACCTCTTGTCCCTAACCCTCGCCACCACTACTTCCTCTACCTCTCTCACCTTTCTTTCCCCCAGCCACCCTATCAAGTACCCACCCTCCAGTCACCAGGGGGTGGGGGTAGGGGGGTGGAGATTGAAACCGGAGCCCATCTCCTCAATCAACATTATCGAGCAATTCTAGTATCCTTTCCTTCAGCCTGTCCCGGATCAACTCCTCAACTCGAGGAGTCCTGATATATATATCTATCAGTGAGACCCCTAGCTCAAGTCTCTCTTTTTTATCCATCAATCATCTCCTTTTTCCCAACCAGGCAAGGGGGGTGGGGGATATTTGTTCATACAGCCTCTCCTATATGGTGTCTCTCCACTCACCAATAGCAACCCTCCTCCTTGCGAAGGCGAAGCAAGTAACTACGCACAGCCTCGTATGCCACTGGGTCATCACACTTCCGGACCCTTAATATGCTGTCAAACGGGTGATCGATGTAAAACTCCACACAGTCCTCCAGGATAGTAGCTCTCCTCAGAGTGTTAAGATTAATGAACTCTACCATTTCTTGGTCTCTATCATTCTTCAACGTAAAACTAATGAACCTTGCGGGTCCCATATTTACCTCCTTCCACTATTCATCAAAGGATATCGCGAATATCCATACCCCAAATAGTATAAGGGGCACTAGTACTATCCACACCGGCTGGGCCATAGACTCACAATGACATACACAAGCCCCCCAATAAGCCACACCGCTACTATCCTAAGTAGCCATTTACTAATCGCATCACTTAAGTTTCTCATATACTTCATAGATCACCTCCTTGCTCTTCTCATTCCTCCACACGTTTGTACACGGAATCCATAACCCACTCCCTGACGGTAATGTCCGTGATGTTCTCCAGCCTACCATCGGTCTTTTCATGTATCCGCCTGAGGATCCTCATGGGAGTTCTAACCCTATGCGAGTCCTTACCCACCCAGCACAGCACCTCTACACTCGATAGCTTATCCTCGAACTCCTTAAGGTACCCATAACAGGTCATCATCAAGTTAAGTATATAGGCTGCCAGCACCATGACTGGACCCAGCCTGGTGAACCTTACCACGTCAGCATCAAACTCCACAAAGAACACCTGTCCCCTGAGGCATACCTTCCTTGCCTGTCCGGCACCACACAGGGGAATAGATGCCTTTATGATATGGGTGACATCCTTGGGAGTCTTTACTACCTTCTTCCTGATGGCCTCTATGTCATCCATACCTATGTTCTCCTGTTTATGCTACTAAGTCATTCTTCAACTAAACACAATTCACCACATCTAACTTCCCAATGGTGCCTACGTCTCGGCCCCATCGAGACGCCATAGCACTGTTTAATATACGCTTTACTTATCTGATTGCGTTCTTCACATTCTTTCTCAAGTTCTCTATCCATTCATCTCACCTCCTCCCCGTTCTTTTCCTTACTTCCCTTTCCCATCTCCGCCACTCCTGTCTCCTCTTGTCGTAGAGACATAGGCCAAGGAGCAGTGCCGCACAGCATGCCAGCGGGATCAGGGCTAGAAAGATCAGCAGCTCTTTGAGGTCCTTCATGGTATATCCTTCTTATCTTGATTCCAGTTTCTTCTGACTCTGGCCCAAGATCTGCCTGATTATGCTCCTAGGATAGCCTATTACCTTGCTAAGTTGTCTCACACCGGTCCCACGGTCGCTCATCTTCTTTATCTTAGTCTTCTCCTCGCCCGAGATCTTCAGGAACTTCGGGAGCCTCCTGAAATGCTTTTGCTTGTTGCGGCGCTTGCGCTTCTGGGCATTGGCTACTACTCGTTTCTTCATTCGAAGAAATGCCTCCTTTTTTTCTCAATCCGTACTAGGGGGTGGGTTTTCTAGCCTCTCTTGAGTAATCCCTTCCTAGCTTATTCACTCTGTCCACCAACTCATTGACCTTAATCAATATCTTGTCAATTTCATTGGTTATGCTGGGCTCTTTCCTTTTGCTTTCCAACTTCTCTATCGGCTGCATGCTTATCTCCTTTTCTTAATTTCTTGGGCAAGAGGGGTGGGGGATATTTTCATCACCCGTCCCGGGCTACCCGACTGCTCCATCTTCCAATAATCTATCTGTCGCTGCTTCTCAGAATAACAAAGAAACATCCTCACGGTTCTATCCATGCTACCCCGCCCCTTACCCTCATTCACTCTAGTGGCGTTGCAGAAGTTCTTAATCCTCCAGCCCAGACCGGTGTGTATCTCCACGATGGCATGGGATTCGTTCTCGTGGATGATAACCTGCCCAGCGGCGAAGGGCACCGGGGTACAGGAGTTGTGACTCTCCATGGTCATGACTCCTCCCGTTTTAATTTTCTGAGGGCTATCCCCTCCAAGATAAATTTATCTACTGCCTTTAAGACAGCCTGAAGATAATCCTTGTGAAATACATACTCCTTCGTTTTTCTCTTTGAATCCATTAATGTCACTACATAACCATTGTCAACCATCCTTATTCTAGCTTCCATTTCGTCCTCCTTCTCCAAAATCTTCTCACTTATATGTTCTCCCAGATCTCGGGCTAAGTCTTCCCGTACTTTTTCCGATAGGTTCGGATCCATACTATGCAGTATCTGACAATTGGCATGGTCCCTTATGAGCTCCTCCCGGATATCCAGAAGTACCTCCAGAATCACAACCAGTACTATACCACTCCTAGAACTAGCCTCCTTACTTGCTTTTTCATCAATAGGCAGTTCCACTTTGTTTCGCACATACTCTAATATCTCTTTCTTCGTTCTCATCTCTTATATCTCCTTTTTGAATAATGGCCACTTGTCTAAGCTCACGCCCAGCAGGCTCTTAGATCTCCCCAGTTTGACCCCCGGTCTCTCATCAGTCATACCTTTCGTTGCCCGGACATAGCGCCGCACCGCCTCCATAGCATGATTGTTTTTATCCTCCGGGGTATTATCATCTTTGCTCCGATAATGGTTGAATTCCCATATCGTGTGCTCACATCCCTTGTGGACATGCAGTGACGGCTTGCCCTTCATGGGTGCTATCTTAGTTCTCACTAGGCTGATGTCGTCGATCAGGGACCGGACGCTCTGTGCGTTTATCCCGGCCTTCCTCCACTCCCTTATAAGATCCTGCCTAGTGGGGTCACAGTAGGCCGGTCTCCTCTGGGCTGCCTTCCACCAGTCTCTGGCCCTAGCCAGCTCTATGACATACGGGTTGTCCACCGCACCTATATATATCTCATCCACTATCACATCTCCAAGTGCCGGTACCCTCTGGATCACCAGCACCACAAACGGGTGCACCCCGCCAAAGTCCAGGGCTAGCTCCACGGACAGCCCCGGATTGTAGGGACAGTCCACAACACGATCCTCATTGAACTTGGAATAGACTAAGTGCTTCTTCTCCGGCTTCTCGCAGAGCCACTCCACCTCGAAATCCTCTTGGTTTAGTTGATACATCTTTTTCTGAAGATCATGTATGGAGTAGTAACCATTAGCATTCTTCATCTGTTTACCCGGGCATATCCCAGATATAGGACAAGTGGAACATTTAAAATCCACGCAAGATGACAGTATCTCGAATATGCACCATTGATAGAGGGTAAGATGTCTCTCTTTGTAGGTATCTAGTAGTTCCGCCATAAGCCCGTCTGCCTTGTGCATAGTGGACATGTAAATAGTCGAGGCTTTCGCTTTTCCCTCGGTCTGTGGCTGGGATAGGGCGGCCTCGAATACCTTACGCTTCATCTCCTCTAGCTCATCAAGGATCAGGTTAGGCTGATGCGGACCGCGCACCGAGGTCATGGAAGCAGCTAGGATCTCGATCTTGGCCTTGTTTTTTAACCTGGTCTCTGATTTCTGCACTTCACCCACCACGAATTGCGGCTTTAGGCCAGAAATCTCCCAGCAGTTCGCGAACTCCTCGTATGACTTCTCGGACTGATCCCAAGACCCGCCAAGCAACCTGGTGGATCCACCGTCGAATACACCCCTCAGCCAAGTCAAAAGACCGGCGCCGTAGCTCTTGCCCCCTGATCTATTCGCATGGAGCAGGGCATCCTCGACCCTCTTGAGGAATATGTCAGATATGAAAGAGAAGGGTGAGCGGTGGTATTTATTGTTGCAGATGACCCGGTCAGGGATCACGGTCATCAGGACTTTCTTGAGGAATACCTTGAGGGCGCGGTCACTATGGATCCCAGCCTTAATAAAATAGCCCGAGGCAATAGCCTTCGAAGAGATGCCTTGGGATAATTTCAGGAGTTCATCCTTCATAGAATTATTTTGTTTTTGGTTTATTCTTTTCCTCCTTCTCTTCATCCAATCCTTCTAAAATATCCACCACGTCCTCCTGTGGCAGAGCGCTCACAGTCTTAATAATGGTCTCGTATTTGGCGATATATGTCTGCATAAGGTTTATATTTCCGACCCCGGCCTTGGACATCGCCCGGACTTGGCCCAGCTCCTGGCCTATACGATTCTTAAGGGAAAGCTTGAGACGCATCAGCTCAACGATCGAGTCCTTGAGTACTGTAATGTTCTTGTCGTCCAATATTTGATTGACCCTCTGGAGATCTTTTATATCATCATTTATGCGAACTTCTTGGTTGGCGAAAGATTCCTGCATGGTGAAAGGTAAATAGGCGAGTTGTTCTCCGGAAGAAAGACTCCTGAAAATTTTAATATAATAACTTGCCTGTTCTTTAGCGAAAAGCTTGGTAGGTTTGAACTCCTTGTTGATTTTTCTGACGACTTCACTAGGTCTGTTACCCAATGCGATTAGCTGGTAGACTTTATTTTGTTGTAGCTGGGTGAGTTTCAAAATACCCTCAAACTTTTTAAAAATTAAAGGAATCTTAACTACTAGGGATTATATACTTCAGAAAAAAGTTGTCAAGTGGGGAGGGGGAAAAAAATAAGGAAATAAGATTTTTCTAATAGTTATTCTTCTTTCTTAAGAAAGAAAGAATAAATTAGAATTCTAATAGTTACTCCATATTCTTAAATGTTATAATAAAGTTATAATAAGATACTCATCTTAAGTTAGAACGCAAGTTACAGAAGATATAAGGATAAGAAAAAGTTATAAATAAGTTAGAAAGACATAGATAAGTTATCACAGATAAAATCAGCTTGTTATAATAAAGTGAAACTTTGTTTAAGGAGGTTATTTTGTCAATAGGAAATCGGATTACAGGCGATAAAATGGGTGGTTTGGGGACATGGTGGGTATGTGTTGTATTCTGGACACATAAGGAAAGGACTTAAGCTATAACCTGTATGTATAGGGCGTTTTAAGAAACGGAGACAGTTTTTCTAAACTACTCTGATGATCTACGAAAAATCGCATTCTCCTCTCTACTACAATCTTAATCCGGTTTCTATCTAAAACCCAATATATTTTTGGAATAATGCTCATAGCAAAAGAATATCGCATTTCACTAGTCCCTACAACAGCTATGGATAGTATATCCTAGAGGCTGATATCGGTATTTTAATTTATCGGGAATGAATTTCGGAAAATCTTACTTTTAAGGGAAAAATTACGTTTTCCTTTAAATGCAGATATTTTTAGAAAGGATCGATATTCACTCAAAAAACGGACGCTCTCTAAGAAATCGCATTTTGCCACCTTCCACAATCCCGATAAACACTACATCACAGAGGCCACTTTTACGTCAATCGAGCTTCTGGATGTTTAGGAAAAAATCATCACTCTCTGGGTAAAATTAGTTGTCTATTTTTTTTCTTCTAGAAAGCTAATTTTTTTCTAGGCCCCTAAAAAAAGATTTATCAATAAATAAAATTTTAGAAAAAATTATAAAGTAGTTTTTTTGATCTTTAAAAAAAAATCATTAAAAAATCAAATTTAAAAAAAATAAAAAATTAAGAATATATAAATTTTTTTCACAGCTTCTAAAAAAAACTGGAAATTAGAAAGAGAAAAAAAGAGAATCACGATTTTGGAAAAAGCAATCATTTTTCTTAGACTCATATCCTCTCTTTATAAAAACTGAAACCGTCATCTATAATGTAGTATTCATCGGTAACACAGAAAGGGCAAAAACAGCATGAATGACTAGACCATTCGATTCTGTGAAGAATATCCCGTTTTTCAAAAACGTCGACATTTTTCCCGATAATGGGATTTTTGTCTAAAAAGTACATTTCGCTTGAGTCTATGCAGAGAAAAATGAAACGATGGAACTGTTCTCTGTAACATAGCATAGGATAGCATTCCAAAGAAGCTCAAAACACAATTTTCTTTTAGACGAACAATTTCTATGTAAATATCTACCCCAATAAGCAAAAACCGATTTTCTGATGGTGAGGATCTAGACATTCGATTCTTACAAAAATATCCCGTTCTCTCTTTCCTGAACGCCAGACACAATATCAAGAATCGTTCCTAAATTGATTCTAGGGAGGGGTGGGGTTGACAAAAATTATCCAGGTGCTATGATGTGTGTGTGAAGGAGGACAACATGATTATAATTATGATCTGCCCTAAATGTGGGCATAAGAGTGTGACGACAAACAAGGACGGATCCACCTTCTGCCGTTACTGTGGGTATAAGGGTCCAACGAAAGAATTTCAAGAAAATATCAAGGAGAGTTGACCATGTATCAAGATTTACTTCGATTGGAAGCTGAGAATAGACCGATTAGGCTTCTTGTAACAGGAAGTGGAGGTTGTATGGGCCAAGGAATCTGTTTGCAGACAAAGCTCACCCCCGGCCTGCGCCTCGCCGTGGCTACCGACCTCACCCTAGATAGAGCCAACTCCGGCGCCAGGTTGGGCAGGGGTCCGGGCCCCAGCAAACGCATCATAGCCACCGATGACACACTATCGGCTATCAGAGATACAGACTATGACATAATGATAGAAAGCACAAACTCCATCGAATCCGCTGCCAAATACTGTATTACTGCCCTGGAGCGAGGCAAGCCCGTGGTCCTGATGAACTCCGAGGTCGATTTATTACTGGGCCCCTATCTCCACGCCTTCGCCGAGAAAAATGGTACCATCATTACCTCAGATGCCGGCGACCAATATGGAGTCTTAACTAGAATGATTGATGAGATCCGGATGTGGGGCTTTGAGATTATGATGGCAGGGAATATCAAGGGCTTCCTGAATAGATATGCTACCGTAGATGGTATGATGGGTGAGGCCGGCAAGCGCCACCTAGAGATCCATGCCTGCGTCGGGATGACTGATGGCACTAAGCTCAACATCGAAATGGCTTTATTATGTAATGCTTTTAACCTCAGACCTTCCGTTCCCGGCATGATGGGTTACAGATGTAATGATGTCCAAGATGTATTTGAGATCTTTGACTTCGAGCACTGGAACCAGAACAGAGTAGACTATATCCTTGGTGCCCAGCCAGGGGGGGGTGTTTTTATCATCGGTAAGTGCGAGGATCCTACCCAACAGTTCTACCTCAACTACTACAAGCTATATGGCAAGCCACCTTATTACCTCTTCTACCGTCCCTACCATCTCTGCCACCTCGAGACTCCCAGAGCCGTGGCTATGGCATTCCTCTACAAGAAGAAGGTCATGGAACCCACCTTCGGTAAGGTGGCTGAGGTGTTCGCCTACGCCAAGAAGGATCTCAAGAAAGGTATGCCCATCTCTCATGGCATAGGGAGTAACGACTTCTACGGTATGGTGGATCTGGTAAAAGGTAACAGAGGTGTACCTATTGCCTTGTTCGAGGGTGAGGGTAAAGAGAAGCCTATATTACTTGAGTCTAAGGATAAAGATGAACTTTTAACTTGGGGAGATGTGGAATTTCCACCGGATCATTACCTGCGAAAACTATATGGTGAACAAAGCTGTATGGATAGGGGAATTTAGGGGAGGAACTTGACAACTTATATATTTGTTATATAATAGTTATGAAGCAGTTAGAAAGACATCAAAGGAGGCTACCATGCGACCAATCTACCTAGCAGCACTACCGGTGGGGATCAGTATGATCCTAGCCATCATCCCTTCCCTCATCATCCTAATTGTAATGGGCTCCTTCTCCAAAGGAGCTAAGTTCACGCTCGGTGAGCTTACGGGAGAAAAGAGATGATATTCTATATTCTATTCCCAGCAGGTTTACTAGTAGGAATGATAGTAGGACAACTTTCAGTTTGGAGATACCTCAGGAAGAAAAAGACTGTTTGTATTGATGTATGGGAATATAGCGCAAGGAAAATTACTAAGAAGGAGAGGTAAGATGGTATATATGCATCAGCAGAAGAAAAGGGGTTATGAGGATAAAGCCCTGAGGATCAGGGCGATCATGGGCAGGGGGAAGAGAATCATCCAAGTCCCCCTAAGTAAATCCACTAAGGTAAAGGTGAGCCCTGAGTTTATTCGTATGGAGAACTGCGAGGAAACATTCGAGGTCAACAAGCAACCTGGCCTATTTGATGAGGGTATTATTATTACGGGAGAGGTAGATTAGATGGGCTGCGCTTGGAAGTTCCCTAACTTCCCGATGTGCCTGAGGCATTTAGGGATGTTTCCTAATTTATTAGGCACTTCTCAGGTAACGCCTATTACTGGTGGCCCTGAGCGGGGAAGGTACTCCAGAAAAAAAATGGTTCACTTTCCCGTAATCCTGACACGCCCCCCTACCAACAGGCAGGTAAAAATGGGGGAAGCGCAGCAAGAAGTTATAGAAAATTCTCGCCTCATGGAGGAAGGAATGACCCAATGACAAGTTTGGAGGAGGAAAAGGGATGAATAAAAAAATAATAAATACTTCTAAGAGTCCAAGACCAGATTGGTTATTTGGTAGGAATCCAGCAGCAATTGAAAATCAAGAAGCTCAAGGGCAAAAAGAGATATGTGAAGCAGAACAGTTGCCGAGAACGGATGGGTATAAAGACCTAAAAGATAAGTATGAACAATTAGGGATTAAAGTATTAGGAGAAACTGAGAAAGACTGTTTATTTTATGATGTTAGTTTACCTAAAGGATGGAAGATTGTTGCAACAGACCATTCGATGTGGTCAAATTTAGTAAGTGAAAAAGGAAAGATAATGGCGAATATTTTCTATAAAGCAGCTTCCTATGATAGAGGAGCATATACGCATATTATTTAGGAGAATTAGATGAACCAAAAACTAGATGAGTTTGTGACTGTCAACTGCCCTTTTTGTGACGAAAAATCGTTTTGTAACCATCCGAGAAGAAAAAAGATTTTTGGATTATTAAAGAAGAAGTGTCCTCTAGTTGTGGTGCCTTTCTTGAGATGTATCAACAGCCGAAAATAAAGGAGGAACGAATGCTTCAACCTACTGAAAGTGTCAAGCACCTAGCCCTATCCTGCTACAAGGCTATGCAGGTGATTGGGGGGAAGGAGTGTCCTAAGTGTGGGGGAAAAGGGTACTTTCCGCTTAGTAAGGAGAGAATAACTGTTGCTCCTCAGCATACCTCGATCGACTGCCCCACCTGCAACGGCACTGGCAAGGTCAAGTGGAAATGGGAGCTGCAGGTGGGGGAATATATTTTATTGGATGATGAAATACATCTACTCTTTCCAACTAGAGATGGATTGGGTTTTGATGCAGGAATGTCCTGTGGTAGAAGCACTGGTTACTGTGAAGAAAAATGCTATCAGGATTTTACTGATAGTATAAAAGCTAAATGTATCCCCATCCTTCCCTGGGAAACCATCATAAAGATTTTGGAGACCATGGGATATGTCGTAACCGTCATCTATGAAGGAGGAGACGAACTCCATAAGAGAGGCTATTGTAATATTTGGGAAGAAGACAAGTGTGTGGTTGAGGTTGAAGGAGCTAAGGATTGCCCAGAAGCAGTAATGCTGGCGGTGATTAAGTTGGGGAAGGAACTAACCAATGCCTAACTACGCATCAGTAATCTTCCGCTTAATCTGTCCTAATTGTAATTGTTACATCTATCTAGATGACATAGTGGCAGGTAAATGTTCATTTTGTCAGGGAGAGGTGGAATATGGCACGAAAAGAGAAGGAGCACGAGACAATGCATAGCGAGCATTCCCTTACTACCTATATCATTGAGAACAACCTGACGAACAGGATTCTAGCCAAGAGGCTGGGTGTAACCGAGAACTACCTCTCGATGGTTAGACATGGTCACAGACTCCCTAGCCCTAAGCTGGTGGAGAGGGTCTGCCGGATGCTCAAGAGGGAGCAGAAGGATCTGTTCCCGGGGTACGAGGAGATGAGAAGAAAGAGCCTTAAGAGGCATAGGAGGAAAAGATGAAATGGTGGATATTCGGGCTGCTAATTGTAGGATCGGGTATGTTAGCTTATGATCTAGGTTTTCATTATCGAACGCTAATCAATGCACTTGCACTTGGACTTATTGTAGGTGCCGCGGTAGGAATGCTAATGGCGTGGGGAAAGGAATGAAGGGGATAAAGTCGAGGTACACGGCTAGGTGCGAGGAAGTAATCATCTATGAGGAAACGCTAGGTGATGGTAAAGAAGAACCTTATAGACGTCTTCTTGTCGTGAGAGCTAAAGATGGGACATTTATCGCTGAGAGAGATGTTTGGGAGGAAGAATGCAGAGCGAGCAAATCACCCTCGTAGTAGATAACATCTACACCCAGATCCTAGGCCGCTACCCCCATGCGGCCGTGGATGAAGCCACCTCATTCCTGATGCCGGGTGCGTGGTTCTCACCGGCCTACAAAGCTAAGAGATGGGATGGGAGGGTCCGGCTGCTCAACAGGAAGGCAGGCACATTCCCAACAGGGCTGCTAGGGGATGTGAAGAAGGTTCTGAAAGACGAAAAATGTGGCGGTATGATACTTGACCATAGACAACTACCTGCTCCGAAAATCTATCAGGATTCATATTTTGAGAACATTAAGCTGCGAGACTACCAAATAGAAGCCATTGATCAAGGTCTAGAAAAACTTCGCGGTATATTCGATATGGCATCGGGATCCGGGAAAACTGAGGTAGCGATAGGATTGAGCAAGATTCTTGGAGTCAAAACCCTTTACCTAGTCCACCGTCTTGATCTCTTAAAGCAGACCAGGGAGCGATTCCATAAAAGATTAGGCGCACAAACGGGTCAAATCGGTGGTGGTATCTTCAACCCGAAGGATATTACCATTGCCATGATAGAAACCCTATTCTCTCGGCTAACTTCGCCTGAGGTGCGAGAATTTCTCACATCTGTGGGGTGCATAATCGCGGATGAATGTCATACTTCTGTACCCGGCAATAAGTGGTACAAGGTTTTCATGACCTGTCCCGCACCATATCGCTATGGACTTTCGGCCACTCCTTTAGCTAGAACCGACGGCAGGAACATGATGCTGAGGGCGGCCACCGGGGACATCATATTCAAGATGCCCAGCTGGTATCTGATCAAGCTGGGATACTTGGCCAAGCCGAAGATATATTTTGAGATCATCAAGAAGAAGATAGATAAAAGACTGGGTTGGTGGAAGGCGTATAACACCGGCATTATAGCAAGCCCCCTGCGCAATCAAGCTATCGTTAAATGGTGTCAGAATTTCACAGAAAAGAGCAAGGCAACTTTGGTCCTGATACGGTATATCGAGCATGGGAAAGCTCTCGAAGTAGTATTGAAAGCATCATCCGGAGTAAGGTGCGCCTTCATCCACGGCTCTAGCGACTGGGCAAAGAGGTCCGGTAGCCTGGATGAGTTTAAGAAAGGTGAGCTCGATGTTCTCATCTCTTCCACCATACTGGATGAGGGCATAGACGTACCAGATGTTGATGCTATTATCGTGGCTTCTGGTGGATCGTCTGCCATCAAGGCGCTGCAGCGCGTGGGACGGGGCCTGAGGAAGGGGAGGACCGGTGAAGTGACGGTAGTGGACTTCGGGGATGCGGGGCATCCGCTGCTCCTGAAGCATTCGCTGGCCAGGATGCAGAGCTACATCGATGCTGGGTATGAGGTGGATTATGCAAAATAATGGAGGCAGACGATGCTGATCGCAACACTTATTTTAATATGTATGAACCTCTTTCTCACTCTGCTTATCCTAGGTGAACTGTTCTTGATTAAGGGAATTAAGAGAAGGCCTAGTCTAGAGAAAACTGTTTCAAGGATGCCCGTCGTCAGTAAGGAAATCATTATAACAGTTTCGAGGGAAATGAAAAAGGCGATTGACAGGGAACTCGTCTTGAATCAGTATGCGAAATGGATAGGCGGACTCACGGTCGAAAACCCCATTCTAGCTATATACATTCAGAGCCTTGATAAAGAAACAGATACTGTTATAGGCTGCCTTGCTTTATACCAAATACTCAAAGCCCAGCTGGAGGCCGATAGCCTCGAGAACTTGACAAAAATTAAGAGATAATCTACAATCGGTTTACATTATTCAACCAAACTTTCGATTGAAAGGAGATTCGATCCCATGCCTAGCTCCACCCGTAGGCGCATTAAGGAGATTGCCTACACCTATCAGGACCTTCTGAGGAAGCACAAAGGACACCCCATGAGGTGCTTCAAGAAGGATCTCACAAAATCACCATTCTGGAAGTCATTCATCAAGCTATTTTTATTATGTAGCCATTTCAAAGTAAAGCCACAAGACTGGCTGGAGATTCAGTTCAACCGATTCCCCAGCCCCCTGTCCACTCCCCTTCCCACCATGATGTGTAGTGAGGCAGCTATCAATTACTTCATCAGTGAGAATCCCGAGAGGCTATCATTTACCAAGGAAGATAGTAAGAAGATGCTTGCTCTATATGATACGATATTGAAGAAGTTGGAGTAAATTATGCAAGATGATTTTATCAATCAAGTCTACAATAAGTCCTCCCAACGGATGGACAAATTACCAGACGAGTCTATAGACTGCACCCTCACCTCTCCTCCCTATTGGGGACTCAGGGATTATGGAGAAGATGTAAAAGAAATTTGGGGAGGGGATCCCACTTGCTGCCATATATGGGATTTTGAACAAGTTAGACATGATAATTTAAGATTTAGGGGCAAAAATTCTGATGTCCGAAATGAACAGAAACTCGGGATCCATTCTGGTAGTAGCACCAAGTCGGGTTTTTGTGTAAATTGTAACGCTTGGCGCGGACAGCTTGGCCTCGAGCCCACATTCCAACTCTATCTCGACCACATGGTAACGGTCTGTGCCGAAGTAAAGCGAGTACTGAAAGGAACGGGGAGCTTCTGGTTGAATATGGGGGATACTTATGGGGGATCATGGCAGGATTTTGGCTCTCGGAAGGGTGGGCAACGACCAAAATCTACGAAGAGTTTTGAGAGAAAAGATAATCCACAGTTCTATCCTCCTACCGCTAGGATAATGCAGAAATGTCTCCTCGGCATCCCTTGGCGCCTTGCCCTTCGTCTCATCGATGAGCAGGGCTGGATACTACGCAACGCCATCATCTGGAATAAGCCCAATCATATGCCCTCTAGCGTCAAGGATAGGTGTAGTAATGGCTATGAGTTTTTATTCCACTTGGTTAAGGCTAAAGAAAAATATAAATGGCCTAAAAATATTAAATTGATACCAAAAGAAGATAAAATCTGGTTAGCAGCAATAGTAGATGGAGAGGGCACAATTGGAATAATGAAATCAAAAAGAGAAAACTGGGTAGATTCATTTGCGCCCTATATTAGAGTCTGCAACTCAACTAAAGCAATAGTAGATAAATGCGTCGAAATAACGGGACTTGGAGTAGTAAGAATTCACAAAGACAAAGTTGCAAAAGAACGAGGCTACCGGCAGATTTATGTATGGCAACCGTCTAATAGATCTGCTGCTTATATAATTGGCCAAATATATGATTGTCTCATTGCCAAAAAAGAACAGGCCAAAGTTGCTATCGCTCTAGAAGAGCAGTTGCCTCCTAGAGGCATTAAAGGAAAACACACATCGGAAGTAGAATATGAAAAAAGAGAAGAGCTTTGGATTTTATCGAAGCAACTAAATCAGCATAATATTAAGAATAGTGGTTTGCCAGATATTAATGCTAAGTGGAAAGGACCGATTTATGGTAACTGTGAGAAGTATATTTATGATTTGGATGCGATAAGGGAACCATATACTAAACCTCTTAATAGATGGGGTGGAAATAAAATTTTTATCCCACAAAAGACCAAGTGGAAAAGTGATGATGAAAAAGCAAAATGGGCTATGAGCGTAAGGGAAAGAAAATCCAGACCCAATTCTTCCGGAAAAAACCCCGGCGATATCTGGACTATCCCCACTCAATCCCGCCCCGAAGCCCATTTTGCTACCTTCCCCGATAAGCTCTGCACCAAGCCTATCCTCGCAACTTGTCCGCAGGAGATATGCAAGAAGTGTGGGAAGGCGAGGGTGAGGATAAGTAAAGTAAAAAGTAACTATACAAAAAGAGAAAGTGCATATCAACCAAACAACGAACCTACTAAGGTCGATTCAACTGGATGGAAACCGCCAAATAGTAAAACAATCGGCTTCACTGACTGCGGTTGCAATGCTGGCTTCGAGCCAGGTATTGTCCTCGACCCCTTTGCTGGCAGGGGAACGGCTCTCATTATGGCAAAGAAATTAGGCAGACATTATGTGGGATACGAGTTGAAGAAGGAATATTGTAAGAAGCTAATAGAACCAACACTCACAGATATTGATCCACTATTTAGAAATAATAAGGAGGCAGAGTTATGATCGACAGATTCACTAAGATGGTGCTTCTGGTGATAGCTATTTGCCTGGTGGCACTTGTAGCGAAGACCTTTCAGACTTCACCCGTCCAGGCAGAGTTTAGATTAGCGCCATCTCATACCGTTGATTTAGTGGCAATAGGCGGAAAGAATATTACGCCAATTATGGCGAGTCGCATAGTAGAAAATTTACAAGGGAAAAGATAAGGGAGACGGATTTGCCTGAAGAGACTCAGAGCCATTTTGAGTTCAACGAATCCATGCAGATTGGCCTATTAAGGGTGATGTGCAAGGTCGATTTCTTCGAACGGCACTACGATACTCTCTCCCCGGACTACTTCGACGGCGAGGTGCTGCAGTTCATCGCTAGGGTGCTTCTCCCCTGGCAGAGTAAATACCATGCCGACATGCCGAAGGAAGTCCTCCTACAGGAGATAGATAAGGCGATGAAGTCCGGCCATCGGACCCCGATCGAGGAGAAAGTTCTGGAGGTAGTCGAGGCGATCTACGCCTCAAGGGTACCATACACATACATTGATGCCCAGTACAGAGAATGGATCAGGCACCAGCGTCACAAGAGAGCTATCCTGCAGGCGGCCGACTATGTCAAGGAAGGTAGATATGCAGAAAGCTACAGGGTAATCCAGGATGCGTATTTCTCGACCGATGGATATGATCTGGGGCATATGTTCCTTACTGGTAGCAAAGAAAGGGTGGATCGGAGACTCACCGAGCGGGAGGAGAAGATCCCTACCTTAATCTATCAGTTAGATGATATGCTAAAGGGAGGGGCCGAAAGGAAGAATGTAGCTATTATTATGGGCGAGCCCAAGAAGGGGAAGAGCTTCCTCGTCACGAATATCGGGAAGGGTGCTGCTGCCTTGGGGTTCAAGGTAACCCACTATACCTTAGAGCCTGGGATGCCGGAGAAAAGGGTAGCGGATCGTTATGATGCGGCCTTCTCGGGTATTAGGATGGATGCCCTACGTGAAGCTCCAGAAGCTTTAATCGCCGCCATCGAGAAAGCGAGGGAGGATCATGGCGAGTGCCTGTGCATCAAGGAGTACCCTCCCCGGACCTGCACGGTGGATACCATCAGGGCACATCAGAAGAGGCTGATCGCGGCGGGGTTCCACAGCGACGTGATCATAGTTGACTACGCCGATGTCCTCAAGCCGGCTGAGCATTATGATGCCAGGTGGCAAGAAGTTAGCGGAATATTCGATGACTTGGGCAAATTGGCCTCCGAGAATAACGTCGTGGTCTGGGTGATATCCAAGGCTCGTAGGTTGAATGTCAAGAGGAAGGTACTTCAGATGCAGGACGTGGCCGAGTCCTGGGATAAGATGTTCGCGGGAGATATCATAATCAGTTTAAACCAGACTGAGCAGGAGAGGATTGAGCACACAATGCGGGTGAATCTTATCGGGGCACGCAATATTCCCTCGCCTTTAGAGATCAAGGTAAAGACCGACTTCGACCATGCGCAGTTCGCCAAGCCACCAGCCTTTGATGATGAGGATGAATTCGTAAAGAGGGAAGATTTTGATGGATAAGGAGGGTAGAATGAGTAATTTTGAGGAAATAAAGAAATATATGGAATGGAGAACAAGGAAAAGAAGGAAGTGGTATCTCTTTGGGCTAGGTATAACTGTTTATATTTTAGGACTTATTGGCTTAGTTGTTCTGACAAATCCGATATTTTCACCTCCTTCGCTTCCTTGGATAGGAAGACTTGGTGTGATTGTGCTAGGAATGACTTGGACTGTCGGAGGTGTCGTGGGTCTTCTGTTCTTAGGAAACTGGGCTTCTAAGGATAAGAAATAATTAAGTTGGGAAAATCTAATGGATAAGGAGGAGGAGAATGAAAACGAAAAAGGAAAAATTAGAACTTATTCTAGAATACATTAGCCTAGTACTTGCCATAGGTTTTTTTACATTGCCAATCATAGTGATATTAAGAGATATAGGTGAAAGACCTGGTGAATCAATAATAAGTGTATGGGGAGGGGCAATGTTTCTTATGATGTGGTGTTTTGCAAAAGGGTGGAGAAAACAATATGAATAATAATCTCAAAGACCACATAAAATCCATGAACCCTATTGAGGAGATCATCGGTCAGATAATCCCCCTGAGGAAGGCGGGCAAGGACTTCAAAGCTTCGTGTCCCTTCCATGACGAAAGAACCCCGTCCTTCTTTGTATCGCCCTCGAGGCAGACATTCCACTGCTTTGGGTGTGGGGCTTCAGGCGATGTGATCGAATTTATCATGAGATGGAGCAAGGTAAGTTTCAAGGAAGCTCTTGGTATATTGTCAGGAAAAGCGGGCGGTTGTTTAACCAGATCGGATCCACCTCCCAAAGCCAACAGGAAAACAGAAATTAAGCCAGCGCCAACCTCACTTCCTCGTACGTTCCAGTCATTAGATAGATCCGGTGATTTCAGCCGCCCGCTGAAATATCTTATGGCTAGAGATGTTACTCATCTGCAGATTGCTATCTACGGGATTGGCTACATCGCGGTTCCGGGGATATACAGGGATCGGATCATATTTCCGACCTGTGTCAACGGGAAGGTTCGGGGCTTCGTTGCTAGGGCCGTGGGCGATGCCCAGCCGAAGTATCTCTACCCGAGAGGCATGGGAAAATCAAGCTGCTTTTTTGGATACGATATGGCTAGCGGGTTCAAGAACTGTGTTCTTGTAGAGGGCGTATTCGATGTGCTGAGGGTAGGGTATGATGCCATCGCGATGCTAGGCTCATCCCTCTCCACAGAACAAGTCTCACTACTCTATAGTGCAGGCTTTCAGAGGGTCACGGTAATGTTAGATAGTGATGCCTTTGAGAAGTCTGTTGCCAGTTGTAGACAACTTGAGTCCTACTTCGATGTACACCTAGCCATCATGCATAGCGGGGATCCAGGCGGTAACAACCACAAGATGCTCAGAGAACTCATTCGCATAGCACCAAAATTCAACTCTGACGAGAACATAAAGGAGATAATTAATGAAAGAATTCATTCCTGAGAGAGCATTGATAGTTCAGCGGGGCAAGGAGATCCAGATCATCGCCCTGGGGAACGGGCGACTCTACACCTGCTGGAATCCGGTGAACGATATGGATGCCAAGAGGGAATTCGAGAGACGAAGGCTCAATGCCCGCAAGGACAAGAACTGTAAAGTGGAGATAATTCATACACTCAAGGAGAAGAAAAATATCGGGGAGTTCCTTAACCCTGTCCGGGACTTCTATTATAAGAAAATCATGGGGCAGAAAGTTAGACTGAGGAAGGAGGAATAGTATGAAAAAATGCGTGGCTCTAGTCAGCGGAGGGCTAGACAGTATGTGCTACTTGGCCCAGCAGATCGGTCAGTATGAAATCCTACCGCTAGTGTTCAACTATGGGCAGGTATGCCACAAAGAGATCGATGCGGCCTGTCACATCCTAGAGGAGCTAGAGAAAGATATGGAATCTATCGCACACCGTCGGATCCTACATATGGAGTTCCTTGCCGCCTTATGCCCGGGTACACAGCTTACCGGTGATGTGCCGGCTTCAAGGAGCTACGAGCCTTCGGTGGTAGTCCCCCTACGTAACTTCATCTTTCTCCTGATCGCGGCGGCCCACGCCAAGAGCCTCGGAGCTACCAGAATCATAGCGGGAATCCATACTGACGATGGTGATAACTGGCTCGGATCTCCTTATCCAATGTACCCCGATCGTACTAGGGAAGCACTGGCAGGTATGGAAGAGGATATCCATAAAGGCTATTTCTGGTGGGAGGGTGACAGACTCGAGATATGGACGCCAACGCGGGGCGGGTTATCGAAGGCAGCGAACCTGAAGAAGGGATTCGAGGTTATCGGTGAGAGGGTGTACGATACCTGGAGCTGTCACCGCGACCAACATAAAGAGATCATGGAGAAGCACTGCGGGGTGTGCCTCTCATGCCGGGAACGAAGGGAGGCGTTCAGGAAGGCAGGGATCGAGGATAAGACCAAATATGTGGTATAGGAGGTAAGGAAAATGAAACGATGGAAATGGCTTGGAATTTTGGTTCTAGTGGTAATTCTAGTTAGTTTCGGGGCGTATGTTTGGGCAGGAGTGGGGGCGGAAATCGGGCGGATAAATAAATTCAAACTGTCCGAAAACTTCTACCTATCAGATTTCGAGTCGCCTGATACGCATGTAGTGAAGATCCATCCTCTATTGGTTGGAATTTGCGAGGATCTGTTTGCGGTACAACCCTTTGTCATTACATCTGGCTATCGGACCCCTATATGGAACCAAGAGGTTAATGGCGCCCCGAGATCCTACCATACGCGAGGGCTAGCAGTTGACCTGCAACCTATCTTCTTGGGCGAGCGGTCGATGAAGACGGCTCTCATTTTGCTCCTTGTGTATGCGAGCGAACATCCAGAAATCGGAGCCATTGGCTTATACCGAGATCATATTCATATTGATCTTAGATCTGAACGCTCTGGCTCTTGGTATTCAGGCGAGAGGAAACTTTACTGGGTTAAATTAGGTGAAGTACCGCATTGGGGCTACTATTACTATCGGGACTATGGGGTCATGGACAAAAGCAAAGATGCTATGGAAAGAGCACTAGCTCATTTCAAGAGAGATTATTAAAGAGATAAAGGAGGAAATGATGGGACTTAACAGAGAGCAGATGAAAAAGGATTATGAGGAGTCCAAGAGGGCGGGATCCGGAACGGGGGATTTCTGGACCCCCCAGGAGGGGAATAACCTTATCCGCATCATGCCACCCTGGAAGGAAGGGATAGGGTTATTTTATATGAAGACATACAATCACTGGCACCAGAGACAGCCGATGTGTTGTCAGCGCAAGATGTTTGGACAACGTTGCTATCTCTGCGAGAAGGTGAAAGAGCTTGGAGCAACCGGCGATTTGACCGACAAGAAGAAGGCAAAAGATCTCCGGTCACAGAAAAATGTGTACATGAATATCGTTGACCTCAATGACAAGAACGCGGGTGTCCAGGTCTGGAGGATCGGGGGGTTTACCCAAATAATGGCCTACGCTAATGATGAAGTCGACTATCCCGATATAACCGATCCAAAGAAGGGCTTCGATTTCAAGATCGAAAGGACAGGCACCGGACTCGATACCGAGTATGTGAATCGGGCGAGAAAGACTTCAAGCCCCATAGAGAATATGGACTGGCTAAAACAGCTGAATGACCTTGACCAGTTCAGCAAAGTAGAGGAGTACGAAAATCAGAAATCACTCTATGGTTATCTATTTGGAGAAGGCTCGGCACCCGATAGCCAGTCATCGAAAACACCAACGGAAGTAAATGATGACGAATTTGATAACAAGATAGAGAAGGATCCCGGGGCACATGAGGAAGTAGTTTCTATCAGAACCGCCTATTGTGTACAGATGGATAAGTGGGGAGGTTTTGATGGAGAAGAACCAAACTGTAGAGAATGTACAGTGAAGGGTGAATGCGCCACGGCTACCAGAAGCAAAGCAGAAGCTATCAAGGCTAAGGGTGAGGATCAGCCTGGCGAGAAGCTCAAGAAAGAAATGAAGGATGCCGCTAAATGAAGCCCGAGGCGAAGAAGCTTATCACAAAAGCCAAGAAGCAGTTCATGAAGGACTATGGGCAAGGCTCGTTGACTACGCTAGACTCTCCGGAGAATTGGAGTAAGGTCACAGACTGGCTATCCACCCAGAGCCTTGCCCTAGACTTTGCTATCGGAAGGCCCGGGCTCCCAGCGGGCAGGATTACCGAGATTGTGGGACAACCACAAACGGGAAAGACTCTCCTTGGCATTCACCTCCTCAAGGAGACCCAGAGAAGGGGAGGCATAGCCGTACTTGATGATCCTGAGACTGCTTACGATCTAGAATGGGCAGCGAAACTGGGTCTCAATATACCGGACTTGGTGCTTCTCCAGTCTGAGACTCTCGAGGATATATTCGAGCGACAGGAAAAGTTTATCAGGTTAATACGCGAGGATAATAACAATATATTGGTGACTATGGTCGCTGATTCTATCGCGTCGATCCAGACCAGGGCAGAAAAGGAAACGGCGGACAAGAGAATGAAGCAGCAAAAGGAAACGGATAAGAAGGAAAAGAAACGCTCCAATCCACCAATGGCTACTCACGCACGAGTCATTTCGTTATACATGAGAAGGATACTGAGGATGATAGGACAGGAAAGGATCGTCATGGTTTATATCAACCAGCAGAAGGAGAAGATCGGTACGTTCTTCCAGACACAGTACAGAACCCTCGGGGGAGCGGCAGTGGAGTTCTCTGCGTCTTTAAGGCTGGAAATAAGGTATAAGGGTAGGCTTGTTGCTAAGACCAGCAAAATCCCCTACGGCATATCCACCAGGACCTCGGTAATAAAGAATAGGTTGGCGCCCCCCTTCAGGCAGGCTGACGTGGACATCTTATTTAATAGTGGCATAGACATTGGCCACTCGGCCCTACCCGTGGCCGTGGCCACCGGTGTAGTGGTGCCAAAGGGCGGGGGGTGGTTCGAGCTGGGGGGTGAGAAGCTCCAGCTCGGGGAGCTCAAGGAGAGGCTGGCCGAGCCTAAGATGATAGAGAAGATAAGGGAGAAGGCAGGGTTAAGATGGAGGGGAAAATGAGAGAAATAAAGTTTAGAGGCAAAAGAATTGATAATGGTAAGTGGGTCTATGGAATGCCATATAGCTTCAAGCCGTGTTTAGATCTAAAAACAGACACAGTATATATTCTTATCTTCAATCCAAAATGGGATATGGAAGCACAATTCAATTATCTAAAAGACCCTATCGCTTTTGCACACCTAGAAGATACTATTTGGAAAGTAATTCCTGAGAGTGTGGGGCAATATACAGAGCTTCGGGATGTGAACAAGAAGGAGGTTTATGAAGGAGATAAGGTGGGGTGGCCAAATCCTGACAAATTTGGGATTGTTAAGTTCGGTTTCTACGATAACGGCCAATGTTATGAAGATGAAATAACAGGGAATGGGTGGTATCTCGAGGTATATGATAAATCGAGGGGGATATCTATCCATGAATTAGATGATAGGTACAAATACACAAGGAGGCATAAGTACCTATCCTGCAAGGTAATCAGCAATGTCTATAAGAATCTAGAGCTATTAAAGGAGAAAAATTGACCAAGTCCCGTGCCATCCTAGTCGTCGATGTTCAGAACCTCTTCTACTCGGCTAGGGACATCTATGGACTATCAGCTCGCATCAGCTTCAGACACATATACGAGAGGTGCCGGGAGAAGTATAATCTAATAGATGCGACGGCCTATGTCGCTGTCGATAGCAGAGGTCAGTCCCAGGTATTTTGCGACTCCCTCAGGAAGGCGGGCTATAGGGCCGTAACATCTCAGCTTAAGGTAAGGAACGAGAAGATATACGAGAGGGACTGGAATGTGGGAATCACAATCAGCGTGATAAAAAGGATTAAGGAATTCGACATCCTGATACTGGCGAGTAGGGACAGGAACTACAGCCACCTGCTCAAGCATATTCAAGATAAGAACAAGAAGACTGTGGTTATGTTATTCAAGGATGAGATAGATCAGACCCTCGAGAAGTTCGCTAATGAGGTGATGTACTTGGAGGAGAAGGATATATTTTATCAGGCGGAGAAGTGAGATAAGGAGGTTTAATCATGTGGAAAATAGCTCTTGTCTATGGGCTCAGATTACTATTTTGCATCATGTATAGTTTTTGTGTAGTTATACTCATCGGAGAAGTATGGACTGGTGAGTTCTTGGTAGATATCCTGGTATCGGTGGTAGTAGGTGGGACTCTAATAGTCTGTGTCTGGAGTTTTGGATGGCAGATATGGGAATCTTTATTGGAGAAAGAACATGACTAGAACCAGATCCCAGGCCAGTCGATATGCCGTAGCCAAGGGCAAGGGCTATGAGAGGAGGATCGCAAAGATCCTTACTGAGTGGTGGTGCTCTACCTTACACAGAACCCCCACCAGTGGAGTGAACATTTACTCCGGAGACATTGTGGATGATAAGGGAAATTTCCCATTCATAGTAGAGTGCAAGAAGAATGAAGACTGGTTATTCGGAAACCTGCTGGAAGAAACACAGAATAAGAAAACTCTCTGGGGTTTCTGGAAACAATCCCTTAATAGCTGGTTAGAAACTGACCCTCATCATAAAGAGAACGATCCGAGGCTCGTGGTATTTTCCAAGAGGTCTGTCAAGGATTATTTTATGGTCGGGGAAGAATCTCTTGTTGCCCTAGAGCTATATTGTGGTCAGTATCCTTCGCCCCACATTATCGCAGAATGGCATCCGAGGCGAGTGATGGTTGGAAGATTGAAGGATTTCCTCGAGCATTTTTCTAGTGATATGATCAAAACAATTCCTGAATGGAGAAGAGAATGAAATTTTACATGGCAGGGCCAAAGGATAGGCAAACTGGGCAGTTTAATTTTTATTCGACTACTACCTTCGATTGAGTTAGAATGTCTTTCAAATTTAGACCTAGGAGGTAACGATGAAGATATGGGTCACACTTTTTAAGACTTCGCAGCCCATCGCCCATGAGGATGTGACCAACACTTTTCAAAAGGGGGACTTCTACTGTGTCTATGTCGAGGCCAGGAACCTCGTGTATAAGTACCCCATCGGGAACATCTTCCGCGTAGTGGAGGATTATGAGGGTGAGATATATAAAAGCCCACCGGGGATAGTACCAGGAGGTCAAAATGAAGATAGCGATAACGGCTGATCTACATGCCCATGACTACACCACTTTCGCTAGAACCCTGCCGGATGGAATGAACTCTAGGCTGATGCGATGTGCAGTTGCTCTATGTCAAATATCTACCCAGTGCATAGGGAAAAAGATTGATGAATTCTGGCATCTAGGAGATCTTTTCCATGCCCGAACTAAGATAGATACCGCAGTCTATGATACTATATACCATACAATCAATACCACGATGATATTCAACACAATTCGATTACTAACGGGTACCCACGATTTATATCTGAAGGATGGTTCAATCAATTCGCTTCGGCCATTTAGCAACAAAGCGGATATCCATGCTAAACCAGAAGCCTTTTCCGTACCAAGCAACTTGGGAGTCGGTGCCATCCCATACATGAAAGATCATGAAAAGATCCGGCAACATATCAAGGATTTGCTTAAGCAACTAGAGAGATATGACCATAAAGTGCTTATCTCTCACTTGGGTGTGGCCGGAGGCGCTATGGATGGGGGATACCGCTCTAGGAATGAGCTACCCTTGGAGAATCTATGTCCAGACAAGTGGGACCTAGTCTTGCTCGGCCACTACCACAGGCGCCAGCAGCTCGCCGATAATGTGTGGTACGTGGGAGCCCCCATTCAGCAGGACTTCGGCGACGAGGGAAACCCTGATGGCTTCATGGTGCTGGACACCGAGACCATGAAGCTGGAGGAGGTGCCGATAATTTCAGAGAGATTTGTCACCGTGAAGTCAATGGATGAGCTAGGCGACCACCCGGGGGGCTATTTTGTGAGACTAGAGGGGCAGGAAAAGGCAGAATCTAGGAAAGATGTACATGGACTAGTATGTACTAGCCCTGAGATACCCAGCCTAGTCCCTAGGATAAAGCTATCGGGGAAGATGACCATGGAGGAGATGATGGAGAAGTATGTCGACCACCTAAAGCCGGAGTTAGAGAGGGGTCGGTTGATGGGGATGGGAAGGGAATTGGTGAAAGGAGAAAAAGAATGAAGATAGAAAGACTTAGCCTAAAGAATTTCCTTTCCTTCAAGGACAATTCCCTATCTTTCGGAGGTAGACAACTCGCTTTGATATTGGGCATCAATAATGACACTACTTCTATGGATTCTAACGGTAGTGGCAAATCTGTTCTCTTCGAGGGAATCGTTTGGGGTCTATTCGGTAAGACCTTCAGAGGTCTCAAAGGAGACAAGGTAGTAAACACCAAGGCCAAGAAGGATTGTCAAGTCAACCTAGATCTGTCAATTAATGGGTCAAAGATCACCGTTACCCGCTACCGGAAACATACCATTCACAAGGATAATCTTATCCTTGAGATCGACGGCCAAGAGCAACAAAGGATGACACCTACCGAGACCCAAGAACTTTTGGAGGATACTATCCGTATGGACTACGCCACCTTCATGAATACATCCGTCTTTCCGGAAGGAGCCTTTATTTCTCTTGCCAATATGGTAAATGAAAGCGATAAAAAGGATCTCTTGGAAAGTGTGGCCGGTATAGTATCGTTTGATGGCTATCAGAAAAGCGCAAGGGATAGACGGAAAGGAATCCAGGAATCGATAGATAAACAAACTACTGAACTAACTGCAACCAAGTCAGGGGTAGAGACTGAGGAACAGATGGCAGCCGACCTAAATCAGAGGCATGAAGAATTCGCCGAGAAGAAGAAAGAGAAGATGGTACATCTTAAGGATAAGATCGAAGAAATGAAGAGTAGCCTGAAGCAGATAGAGGGGAATGCCATAGGCTTTAATCTAACGAGCCTCCAGAAGATCATCGAGGAGAAGAAGGGATCACTCAAGAATCTGGAGATTGATGAGGATCAGAGACAAAACTTTATCCAATCCATAGCTAATCTGCAGGGCGAGATAGTCTCCTTAGATGTCAGGAAAAATGAGTTCGAGCTTGAGCTATCTGAACTCAACAAGCTGAAGCCGGGGCAGAAATGTCCTCTTTTCAAGGGAAAGCAATGTGAGCAAATGACCGAGGGAGATATCAAGGAATATCTTGGTAAAATTCAGGCTAAGATATCAAACATCGATGAGCTGATAAAGGGACAAACACTCAAAAGACTTACCAATGAATCATCCCTCAATGCCATTAACAACCAGAGGGCAGCATTCATACAGGTCGAGGAAAGTATAGGGAGTGATGAGGTCAAGCTGGGTGAGTTACAAAGAAAGCAACTTTCCATGGCGCCGTTCAAAGAGAAAGCCATCGCGGAGCTTTGGGCTATGGATAAAGAGTACACGGATGCAGAGAAGAAAATATCTCCCTATGCATCCATGATAGAGGAGAACGAGAAACGCCTCCGATCCCTACAGGAAAAGAAAAACAACCAGGAAACAGGGCTGGAGAAGGCGCAAGAGAATCAGAAATATGTTCAGTTCTGGGTAGATGGCTTCGGCGATCGTGGCCTCAAGTCCTTCCTTCTAGACTCCGTGGTCCAGCAACTAAACGAACAGACAAACCACTATCTAGCCTATCTAACTGACGGTGAGATACGAATAGATATCTCGACTAGGACGATGCTGAAGGGAGGAGGAGAAAGGGAGAAACTAAATATTAAGGTATATTCCGAAGGGGGTATGCAAGAATATGAAGGTTGCTCTGGTGGTGAGAGAAGACGGGTCGATGTATCTATGCTTCTAGCCCTAAGGGAATTAGCGAAGGCCCGCCTCGAGCAGACCTTCGACTTCCTATTTGTAGATGAACTATTTGATAAATTAGACAAAAGTGGAATTGAGCGAGTCCTTCATCTTTTTACCCAGCAGACCGACGATAGCGTGTTCGTGATCTCGCACGACCCCAGTCTGATGGATGTATTTGAGAATATGATCACGGTCGAGAAGACGGATAGGATCAGCAGAATCGTCTAGTGCTCATGAGTCTTTGGATTGTGAGTATGCTCTGAAGAACTTGGGCTTTCCCCGGGAGAGGCTTCTTCAGCCACCTCAGTATTTCCGCTAACATCCTCCCTCACCTCTAGGACTATCCGGCTCACAGCTTTCTTGTTCACATCCAGCCCCTCACCCTCTAGCGCCGAGTTTATCCGGTCAATGACATCGTCTATATTGTCTGGAGTTACCTGCTTCACTTGGGTCAGGACCTTGATCACCACGCTCCTGTATTTCCTATCGGGATCGATCTTGAATGCGGCGAGTAGCGCACTAATCACCGTTATTACTAACCAGATCAGATGAAAATATGCTTCCATCTGCCTCACCTCCTTGTCGTTTTGATAACTCTTTTACTCCTCTTTTTTCTTGAGAATCGCCTTCACTACATCTACGGCTTCCTTTACAATTATAGGTATCTCTTCAACCGTAATTTTCCCATCCTCCCTGGCCTTTTCAATCACCTCAATAAGCTCAACAAACTCCTTTTTTATCAGGGGAATGTCTAGCCATTTTGCGATTCGTTTGCCAGCATACCTAGCAGCAATCGCGACAAGTAGAACGTGCCACCATAATAACATTTTTACCTCACCCCCTTATTCAATTTCTTAACTTCTTCTCTCAAAGGACTCTTCTCAAATCCAGTATATGAAGGAGGATCTGGTCTGTAAAGCCAAATAGCATAGCTGTTACAGATATCACTCCAGAATCCCCACTGCATTTCCATATCAGGCTGTCTCCACCCACCACCATAGTATCCCTGCATAATAGGAATCAGAGGCGTATCAGAATTCAAATAAGGTAGTGCCCTATTCCTTTCACTCTCGACCCAGCCATCTGGATCAAACCGTGGCGGATTTCCCCATATACCCCACGGATATACGGCGAGCAATACCTTATCACAAGAATCTTTGATTCTATCCTTTGGTGGAAAATACTCATCCCAACTGTGACCCTCACTAGAGCCATTCCAGTTGCGCCAGACCTGAAGGTCGGGAGCGACTGACTTGACTTGGGCATAATATCTATACTGTTCCTCGAGCGGTACCCTTTCCCCCTCTGCCTCGTCATCGCTGCCTACTGCGAGTAAAGCAGGGTGATCTTTGATGCCCTCGATTATCTCCTCGACATTCGGTCCCCTGTCAATTCTAGGGAAACCCATCACCCCGTTTGCCTCGCAAGTATCGAGGAACACAAGGATGCTCTCGGCATCCATTCTGCGGGTATCGTTGGTGTGAACTACGTTGAATCCTAACTCAGCGCAATCCGCAACAAATCTCTCCCTAGAGGATGTTGAATGAGCGATGCGATAGACCTCCTCAGTGTGATGATCTGGCGGAGGACTGCTAATGCACCCTGCTAAAAACACCGATGAAAACAGAACAAGAATAAGTTTTCTAATCATAATCTTACCTCCCTTTTAATTTTGTATTCTCATTGACCTTAATCATTTACACCTCCGGTGGTAACTCCCTAGCTGCCAGTATTCGTATCAGTTTTGAGTTCGCCAAAACCACCTTCGACAATATCTTCAAAAACGCCTTTGTTTTGGGATTGGTGATATTATTTTCTATGTAATTCTCAACCTGCTTGAATGTCTTGTTCCCGATCCATTCCAGCACTGCGACTATTTGGTCCAGCTCCTTGGTTGCCACGGTGCTGGTGAGACCATTAAATATCTCGTCCTCGGTGGCAATTCTTTCGGGATCGGCAGTCCTTGTCTCCCCAAGCTGGCTGATTCGTTTTGAAACTTTCTTTCCTTCTTCCAGAATCTTGTGAAACTTTTCCGTATCGGGTCTTGTCGGTTCGAGCACATTATCTATATACCACTGGCTGGGTTCAAGGAGTGTAATGCCATCCTTTAATCTGCCGTCAGGTGTTTTGCCTCTATATACGCGATGGACCTTTTTTCCTTCCTGATCCTCAAAATAGGTTTCATGGAGTAGTTCCATTTTTAGCTCCTAGAACGTTGGTATCTTGTAGACACTGATATGGCTTCCTGCTCCTATGCCGTTGGCCTGATTACATATAAGTCTCAACGAGACGATTTCATTGATAGCATTGGTCCAGAGATTACTTACAGAATACCATGGCCCGGGTTCTACATTGGTCTGATTGTTGAGCGAGTCGTGAAGAAGAGTTCTTATCTGGCCCGAGGTCGCAAAGAGCACTGCTCTGAACATACATATCTCGCCGGCGACGGCACTTCCAAGCCACATCCAACTCGTGGCGTTGACCTCCGCGGAATTACGAACGGCATCGTTGGCTGAAATCCACTGCCGATAGTAATTATTGCCAGCATCATTATTCGGTCTCAGGTGAAACTCAGCCAAGGCAGCATTTCCAACTATTCTGCAAATAATATAATAGATGTGGTCGGTGTCCCCGGCCAGTCCGCCGATATCTACGAAAGTGGCATTGGCAAGTAGGACTTCATCATGGACTTCCTGCCAGACATTTTGGGATGTGCCTTGAAGATTCCATACCACTCCGGCTGAGTCCCTAATGGTGATTCCATAATCGCCATTGAGCCTACCCATTTCCACTCGATAAACTGCCCCGGCGTCCTTAACGACAAATCCATGCCCCCCTCCACTCAGCACACCTTCACCGGCCTCTACCAGACCGCCATGCATACTCAACTTATTCGCTAATAGATGGGGTACTTCTATCATACCCGGGCCTATCATGGTGCGGGTGATGCCCAACGGACTCGATCCAACCCCACTCGCTAGATCATC
>SDBS01000938.1_pt1 | contig 29343 bp, 26 predicted proteins | sample 2277091 | NCBI WGS metagenome assembly SDBS01 (sample SAMN10404972, study PRJNA504765) | marine sediment metagenome | isolation source: marine sediment core GS10_PC15, 163 cmbsf | place: Arctic Ocean: Southern Knipovich Ridge | collected 2010 | reverse complement strand
TTTTGGGAATTCATTTCAGGGGATTCTAACCTATATATAGGAATCATTGAGCCGCTTGGATATAAAGCCAAGCAGAAAAATGAGGAGTTCATAAAATTATACTCCCAGATGATTAATAAGTTTACAAGAGAATTTGGCAATGATTTTTGTGATAGAAATGGAGCTATTAAATGGGTAAAATTAGTGGAGTTTAATTCATCAATGAAATAGACAAAAGGGCATGTACTCCCATGATTTGTTGTTTTCAGGGGTTTAGAAAAAAACCCGCTTCCCCAGCATATGAACACAGACAGACCAATATCTAAAATTCTCTATTCTGGAGGAAGCGGTGAAATATAGGAATAGTATACAACTACATCAGCTTCTATTTTACTATTTGTAAGAATGAATAATTGGATTCATTAATAAAAATCAGTGGTACAATTCTACAAGACCTTCCTCGGTTACGGTCCAGGCCTTCCCAACCAGATCATAACTCCTATGATACTCCGGGGTTTCAACATCGTCAATTATTTGAATTAATTCATTATCAAGAAAAATAACTTTTCCTTGCGGAATCTTTAAGGTAAGGTTTATATGAGGAGCTCTCCATCGCTGTTTTTCAGCAAGTTCAAAGTAATGGTTGAAAAGGAGTAAAGAGTCCTTTATCTTCCAGTGATACTCGAGTTCTCTGGCATGTTCCCATGCCTGCTGTGAATTGCGCCCCCGGGATCTTTTCATGACCTCGAGTTCCATTTCCCCCGATTCACTCCTTTCTATATCCAATCTTGGTTTTCCATAAATTATTCCTGTTTCAGAATCCCTGTATAGTCCTTCATTATCTACCTCAAAACGCATAAGTCCTATATTGTTGAAAATTGCAGGTTCGTCAGTCATACTTATATACAGGGTGTCTGAGTTTAAAACTTTCAAACTATGTGTGGTGGTAATTCTTGCCCTTTCAGAATAATTTACACCCTCAAAGATTGCAACAGTTGCCAGACCAGCTAATGCTATAAGCCATATTATAAGGGCAGTAAGGCCAATTGCCTTGTCTTTTACTTTAAGTCGGAATACCATTTTTATACCACCATATATAAGTGCTAATAAAGGAATCATCAGGGTAAGTAAAAGGGCGATTATTACAGGATAAACATTCCCGTGGTTAACAAAGACTGGTAAAATGTGTGGCAGATAAAATCTTGGAATATCCAGTATATCCGCAAAAAACAGAGTATTGCTGAACAAAAGAACTCCAAGGAAACTGACAAGGCTAACAAATCCTACAATAATAAATACTACTCCGATTAATACCAGAATAGCCCTGAGGATAAATAGTAAGATGCTTCCAATTGCATTGAAAATATCATGAAGCACCTCCCTTGACCGGGCATAAGATTTTGTCTCTTTTATTTTCCCCAGCTTATCTTTCACAGTTTCAAATTCCTCCTTAATCGTTTTTTCAATATTCTGAATGGTTACGTTTTGCCCTTTCATTTCGAGTTTTTGTGAAGCAGTTTCAGCCTTTGGAAGAACAATCCACAAAATTATATACACTAAACCGGCTCCATAAGCAATAAGTGCGATTAGAAAGATGATCCTGAACCATATTGGATCGATGTTGAAGTATGAGCCAAGTCCACCACAAACACCTCCCAGGACAGCATTGTCAGGATCTCTGTATAATCTTTTTCCTGTTTGGGAATAGCTCTGCTTTGATTCAGAACTCTGAAAATCCTCTTCTTCAATGATATCTTTTGCTTTGCCTAATATCTCAATCATGGCAATGACATCTTCCTGATTGACAACTTCTTTTTGTGCACTTGCTTTTTGTTGGAAGATCTCTGCAATTCTGCTTTCGATATCTTCCATAACCTCTTTGCCTTCTGCTTTTACTCTGAAATAATCCTCCAGGGATTGTAAATACTGTTGAAGCATTGAATATGCATCATCATCAATATGAAAAATGATGCCCCCTATTTTTATTTTGATGGTCTTTTTCATGGTCTTGTTTTTAATATTTTTCAACTCAACTAAGAGGCATTATTTATTTGCTCTGATCTGTTTAATTGCTTTTACAAGTTCTTGCCAGGATTTGTCAAGCACCTTCAAAAATACTTTTCCCTGATCTGTGAGTTCATAGTATTTTCGTGGAGGCCCCTGGGTGGATTCTTCCCATCTGTAGCTCAATAATCCGGCATTTTTCTGACGGGTTAATATTGGATAGAGGGTTCCCTCCACTACGATGACTTTGGCCTCTTTCAGTTGCTTGATAATGTCGGAGGCATATACTGAATCTTTTTCAAGGATAGAAAGAATACAATATTCAAGTATTCCTTTCCTCATCTGCGCTTGTGTATTTTCAACATTCATTATTCAATATTTTTAGTTTTTATATAATACAGTTTAATTCAAAGTTTCATCCGGCTTTTGATGTTTTCAAATTCTTCTTTTACAGATTTGCCTATGTTTGAAATGTTTACCGGTTCTCCTCTCATTTCAAGTTTTTGGGCGGTGGTTTTTGCTTCCGGGATAACAATCCATAAAATCAAATAGATAATAGGCCCCACAAAGCCAAAAATGGTAATGACAAATATGATCCTGAATACCAGGGAGTCAATCTGCCAATACGCACCCATGCCTGAACAAACTCCTCCAAGGATGCGATTATTAGGGTCCCGGTACATCCTTCTTGAAGAGGATGATCTGTATTTTTCTTTGCTTTTTGGAGCCGATCCGTTTTCAGACTCTCCAATTTCATCCGGATCACCAAGGATACTGATCACGTTTTTCACCTCTTTGAGGTCAATAGCCCTGTTAGGAACTTTATTTCTTTCTTGAAAAAGTTCTCCAATTCGAGCCTCAATATCTGCCATGATCTCCTGACGTTCTGAGGTGTCTGTGAAGTGCATCTCAATTTGTTCCAGGTACTTTTTTAATACCTGGTATGCATCATCGTCGATGTTAAACACCATTCCGCCAAGATTTATGCTGTAGGTTTGCTTCATGTTTTTTAACTTTATTAATTATTAGCAGTTTTTTTCTTGTTTAATGAATAGTACTGTTTATTGCACTCTAATGTCCAATACAAAGATATGTAATATTAATAGAACTATGCAAGACATAGTACTAAAAATTTAAAATATATTTTGAAAAACATGCTAAAGTGCTAAATATGAATTAAATAAAATGCTGTTTATTTTTAGGAAATAATTAGATTATATGAATTAATTAATTTTATTGGCATGGAATTGACAGGAAATATTCGAAAGATGAAGACTTTTCTAGACCGGAACTTGGTGAATGGAAGAGAAAGTGTTCAATATAGCTTGCCCATAGGCAATGAGTTTCAAAACATGAATGAGCATATTGGAAAGACTGTTGGGCTGTCTTTCCAGGGTGAGATTAATTGCATTTACTGTGGACGGAATACAAAAACTTCATTTGCCCAGGGTTATTGTTATCCCTGTTTTACGAGTCTTCCTCAAACTGATACATGCATTATAAGACCGGAGTTGTGTGAAGCTCATAAAGGAATTTCAAGGGATATGGAATGGTCTGAAAAAAATTGTCTGCAGGATCATTTTGTTTATTTGGCTATCTCAAGCGGACTCAAGGTGGGAGTAACTAAAAGTTCAAATCTGCCAACAAGGTGGATAGATCAGGGTGCCAGGAAAGCTATAAGATTAGCGAAAACACCCAACAGGCATCTTGCAGGGATCATAGAGGTAGAATTAAAAAAGAATTTTCAGGACAGGACAAACTGGAGAGAAATGCTTAAAAATGAAATTGACATAGGTATAAATTTGCAGAAGGCTAAAAGACAGGCTATTGAGTTTTTACCTGATACTATGAAGGATTATGTTACTATGGATAATGAGGAGGTAGAGATTAATTATCCGGTTCAGGTTTATCCTGAAAAGGTAAAGAGTATAAACCTGGATAAAAATCCTGATTTTCGTGGGAGCCTTGTTGGAATTAAAGGTCAGTACCTGATCTTTGAAGGGGGCCATGTAATCAACATACGAAAATATGCAGGATACTTAATCAGACTTGGAATAGAATAAACTACAGCTTATGGAGGATAAAAATGCAGAAAAAAACAGACTCTGGTTAAGTCTTGCTTTTCCATTATTATTCCTTTTGCTTATCTGGATGGTTTGGTTTGTAGAAATAAGTTTAAACCTTGACTTTTCCAGGTATGGGCTTTTCCCCAGGAAGTTGAGTGGTTTAAAGGGAATATTGTTTTCTCCGCTTATTCATGCAAACTTCAGGCATCTGGTTGATAACTCCATTCCCTTGCTTACCCTGATGGCTGTTATTTTTTATTTTTATCCAAGTCTTGCTTTCAGGATTTTTTTCCTGACCTGGCTTATGTCGGGTATATGGGTATGGTTTGGAGGTCGTGAGGCATACCACATTGGGGCAAGCGGTTTAATTTATGGATTCGCAGCTTTTTTGTTCCTGAGCGGGATCATTCGTAATTACATACCCTTGCTTGCGATTTCCCTTCTTGTGGTATTCCTATATGGCAGTTTGATTTGGGGAATTTTCCCCATCAAAGAAGAAATTTCATGGGAATCACATCTTTTGGGATCTATTGCAGGTGTAATTCTCGCTGTTCATTACAGGAAGTTTGGTCCCCAGCCCAAGAAGTATGAATGGGAAGATGAAGATGACGAACAGGAAGAGGAAGCCGGTTTTGATAATCCGGATCAGGATTTTCCGGATGAAACACAATAAATATTAATAGGTTTATTAAATGTAAAGAAATACAATATCTGTAAATGCCTGAATATTAACATTAAATCTAATTTTTACTACGTAGTATACTACGTAGTTTATTTTTACCCGTATCCTGATTTCAAATTAGGTTATGAGTTATTCTGGGCTTCTGCTTTTATGAATGAATCGTTTTTTCAATCAGGCCTACTACCAAACAGTACAACGATCCTCCCGGATCGTTGATTCATGCTTACAAACGAACCAGAACTTCGTTTTACAGTAAGGAACCGTCCGTCTTGAAAATACCAGGCCGGGCAGGGAGCTTCGTTTTACAAATTCCACCCCAACCTGTACCTGACAGTAATACAGGTTTGAATTTGAGAGCCCTTTGATTAATAAATCTAACAGAATGTTGTATATATACAATATAAAACATATATTTACAACATGAAAACCAGAAAAATATATAACAGGATTGCTGTATTAAGGCAGGAACGCCGGATGAGCCGCCAGGAACTTGCCGAAAAAGTTGGTGTGAATTTTCAGACCATTGGTTACCTTGAGCGAGAGGAATATAATCCTAGCCTGGACCTTGCTTTTCGAATTAGTGAAGTATTTAAATTGCCCATATCCTTTATTTTTTCGACCAAACCATTAAAGACATTAAGTGAAGAATTATTAAATAAAGAAAACAAATAACTAAATAATCATGAAAAAATCAATTTCCGGGAACAATGTAAAAGCAACAGTTATAATAAATGCTACAAGTATATTAGCTATTGTGATATTGTTTGAATTACTGAAATTTGCTGAAAATAAAATCTGGCTGGCAGGCCTGGAATTCTTACTGGTAATTACAGCACTAATTACTTTTTACAATGCTTATTGGCAAACAGGATTATGGAGACTATCACATACAAAGACTGAAAAACTTGATGAAAGAGAAATTCAATTGATCTCTGATTCATTAAGAGTATCCTATAGTGTATTTACCATAGTAACAATACTGATTGTTTATGCCTTTGCTGTGATTGAAAAAAGTGCCATTGATGTTGTAATTGCAGCAGGCTTATTGTATTTCGCACATATACTGCCATCAGCTATTTTGGGCTGGAAAAGGAACTTTAGTAAATATGAAGGTTGAATGATGAAGGATGGACAAGAAAGAGGAAGACTCAAGAAACAAGAATCAGAATGGAAATAAATGAAAAACTGTATATCAAAACCCGGGAAGAATGGAGAGAATGGTTGAAGGGCAACCATCATCGCCAGGAAGGAATTTGGCTGATATATTACAAAAAACATACTGGCAAACCACGTATCCCCTACGAAGATGCTGTAGAGGAGGCATTATGTTTTGGCTGGATTGATTCGACAGTAAAGAGGGTGGATGAGGAAACATATGTTCAGAAATTTACACCCAGGAGGAAACGAAGCCTTTGGTCAAAATTGAACAGGATAAGAGCCCTAAAGCTTATAAATGCTGGTAGGATGACTCCTTATGGTATGGAAAAGATTGAGGAGGCAAAAAAGAATGGAAGCTGGAAGGATGCATATACAAGTCAAAAAAAGGTGGAAATGCCGGAGGAATTGAAAGATGCACTCGGCTCAAATAAAATTGCAGAATCATTTTTTAACACCCTGTTACCTTCAAAAAAAAACAGATATATAAATTGGGTAATTTTTGCCAAACGCGAGAAGACGCGCAGCGATAGAATTGCTAAAGTAGTGGAATATTGTGCAGGGGGGATTAAGCCAGGAATGATGTGAGAACAGAGGGCGCAGGGTACAGGGCAAAAACCCCGGATAAAACCTTCAAGCTTCCGAAGGTCTCGAAAGAGTTGATATATTTTTATTATGCTAGAAAATATTATTATCAGGACTGAGAAAGAAGCAGACTTTTCTGCGATTTATGAAATAAACTGCAAGGCTTTTGAAACAAATATCGAGGCTTTACTCGTAAATAAATTAAGAAAATCTGGCATTCCATTAATTTCTTTAGTATCAGAGCTTACCAATAAACTTGTAGGTCATATTTTATTTTCACAGGCACATATAGTATCAAAAAACTCAAGGATTGAAATTATGGCGCTGGCTCCTATGGCTGTATTGCCTGAATATCAGGGGCAAAGTATTGGATCTGAGTTGGGGTAATTAATAATATTATTAAATACCCGTATACTTATTATTCGTCAGACCATTCAAAATGGTCAGACGAATAAGAAAAAACCCCTGATGAAATCAACAGGGGTTTTCAAATTCTTGAAATAGTATTATATTATTTAGTTTTTATGGGCTTTACCGGGTATTTACTCATCATTTGAGCAGCTGCCTGCTTGATCCTTTGTTCCTTAGCCTCACTGGTCTGATCCTGATTTATAGTTTTTGATCCTATAGATTCCCAGATTAGTTGTTCTTTCTTAGCATCATACATGTCAATTATCAATGTACCTACCGTGTAATCATATTCGTTGTAAGTGGTTGTGGAATGTCCCATTCCATACCCTGGTCCCCAGCCATAACGTGGCCCATAACCATAATATCCTCCATAACCACCACCATACATACCCATAGAGGTTGTACTCGCAGTTACTTGCTTTTTCTGTTCAGTAACTATATAAAGAGTAATGATGAGATCACCATCTTTTTCAACATATTTCATTCCGCGTTTACTCAGCTCTTCTTCAAAAGCAGATTCTATTCGTTTTTTATCGAATGGATTTAAGATTTCATCACTTTCTCCTGCCCAACCATAATATTCATAAGTGCTGAATTTTGAAAAATCAACTGTATTGTCATAATCCACTGTTACCTTTAAAGTATTGCAGGCAGAGAATACTATGACACTTAATAGAATAATGCCAATTGTAATTTTTGTTTTCATTGAATTTAATTTTTTGATTATATCACAAATGTAATATAAAATCTTAGGATAAAGCAAACAGGAAAATTTTGATTTAGCAGGAATGATTTATAGCAGAATCATCAGAATAAACGATATAATACTTGCCGGCTAAAGAAGAATAATATGATGTAGATGTAAAACATTTTAAAACAAAAAACGGAGAATTAATCTCCGTTTTTTGGCTCCTCATCTTGGACTCGAACCAAGGACCCTCTGATTAACAGTCAGATGCTCTAACCAACTGAGCTAATGAGGAATTTTTTAGCGAGGCAAAAATACTCGGTTTTCATTAATTAAACAATATATTTGCAAAAATTTTAATAATTCGTGGTATGAAAAAAGTTTTAGGCCTTGGTAATGCACTGGTAGATGTCTTAATTAAATTAGATGATGACTTGATCCTGAAAGAATTGGATCTCCCTAAAGGAAGCATGCAACTGATAGACAAGGATAGAGCGAATAAGATTCTTAATTATACAAAAACTTTAAAAAAGGTTATGAACTCTGGAGGATCTGCAGCAAATACGATTCATGGATTATCAATGCTTGGAGTAAATACCGGATATATAGGGGCTGTTGGAAAGGATGAGTATGGGAGTTATTTTCAATCAGATCTTGAAAATCATAAGATCAAAACTTTTATGAATTACATGAAAACGGGTACAGGATATGCTATTGCCTTCATCTCTCCGGATTCAGAAAGGACTTTTGCTACTTATTTGGGAGCAGCTCTGGAAATACATTCTGATATGCTTAATGAGAATCAATTTACAGCTTACAATTACTTTCATTTTGAGGGTTACCTGGTTCCCAATCATGAGCTTGTTAGCAAATCAATTAGCCTGGCGAAAAAAAATGGTGCAAAGATTTCTATTGATATGGCTAGCTATAATATAGTTGAAGAAAACCTGGATTTCCTAAAACAAATTATTCCTGAACACATAGATATTGTGTTTGCAAATGAGGAGGAGGCAAAATCTTTAACAGGGAAAGAACCCGAAGATGCCTTACATGATATTTCAGAAATGTGCGATATTGCGGTAGTGAAAATTGGGAGCAAGGGATCATTGATAAAGCAGGGGAAGAACATTTATAAGCTTGGTATAATAGAAGCAAATAGTATAGACACGACAGGAGCCGGTGATCTTTATGCTTCGGGTTTCATATATGGCTTACTTCAGGGATATCCGCTTGATAAATGCGGACGAATAGGAGCCTTGTTATCGGGAAAGGTGATTGAAGTAATTGGAGCCAGGATGGACAAAGCTCGATGGAAAGAAACTTTAAACATTTTGAAAACGCAATTAGAATAATCCGTGAATTTCGGCATCAATTTTATCAATGACTTCACTTAGATGATCGGCATTATGAGGGAAGTCATAATGATCGGCTTCCACAATCAGCATTTTTCCCAGAGTGTATGATTCTGCCCAGGCTTCATATCTTTCATTTAAGCGTTTAAGATAATCCAGTCTGATGTTGTCTTCATATTTTCTGCCACGGTTCTGGATTTGGCTGACAAGAGTAGGTACGGTAGCCCTTAGGTAAAGAATAAGATCCGGGGGTTTAATGAGTCCACTGATTAAGTTGAATAGAGTGAAATAATTTTCAAAATCTTTTGTAGACATTAAACCCATAGCATGCAAATTGGGGGCAAAAATATAAGCGTCTTCATAAATTGTACGGTCCTGGATAACCGTTTTTCCGGACTTTCGAATATCCAGGGTCTGATTGAAGCGACTATTCAGGAAATAAATCTGAAGATTGAAAGACCATCTCTGCATATCTTCATAAAAGTCATTTAAATAGGGATTATCATCTACATCTTCAAAATGAGCTTCCCATCCGTAATGTTTTGAAAGCAACCCTGTTAAAGTGGTTTTTCCAGAACCAATATTTCCTGCTATTGCTATATGCATGATCTGTTAAAATTAAGTCCTCAAAGTAAATAAAAATACTAATAATTTTGATTCCTTTCTTTTTTTGATAAGCTAATCTTAGTCATTTTTGATGAAATATAGTTTTTTATTTATCAATTATTTTATTTTTTCAAGCTCTTATCAATTTTAAGTAATTCTTCAATAAATTTTCTGTCATTTGATAAGCGGGGAATTTTATTTTGACCACCTAATTTACCGTGGTCGTTAAACCAGTTATAAAAAGTTCCGGTTTTAAGCTTCTTAATAAAAGGTTTTTCAAGGGTAATGTCTTTGTAACGTTTTGCCTCATAATCTGAATTTACGGACATCAGAGCATGGTCTAAGACTTCAGTGAAAAAATCCAGGTCTTCAGGATCTTTTAAAAATTCAATGGCCCATTCATGGCTTCCTTTTTGGTCATCTTCCATATAAACAGGAGCAGCGGTATATTCTGTGATTTGAGCATTTGATTTTTTACATGCAATGGAAAGGGCTTTTTCGGCATTTTCAATGATTACTTCTTCCCCAAAGGCATTAATGAAATGTTTTGTACGGCCCGAAATATGAAATTTGTGAGGATAAATACTGGAAAAAATAATAGTATCTCCGATCATATATCTCCAAAGACCACCATTGGTAGAGATGACAATTGCATAATTTACACCGGGAACAACATCCCCCACAGAAACTGTAGGAGGAGATTCATTATGAATTTGAGCCATCTCAATAAACTCATAAAAGACCCCATAGTCCAGCATCAGTAGCATATCTTTGTTTTCAGGATCGTCCTGGATGCCAAAAAAACCCTCCGAAGCATTGTATGTATCCAGGTATTGCATTTTGGGGCTTGGGATCAATTTTTCAAATTGTTTCCTGTAGGGTTCAAAATTAACTCCCCCATGGATAAAGAGTTCCAGATTTGGCCAAACTTCTAACAGATTTTGCTTTCCTGTAAATTCCAAAACATGTTTAATAAATACCAGATTCCAGGATGGTACTCCGGCCAGGTTGGTTACATTTTCCAGAATAGTATGCTTGGTAGCTTCTGTCAATTTTTTATCCCATTCGTCCATTAAGGCTATTTGAGGACTTGGAGTTCTCATAAATTCAGCCCAAAAAGGTAAATTTTCAATCAAGATGGCGGATAAATCACCATAAAATGATTGGTTTGAGAAATTGTTTATTTTACGACTTCCCCCAAGGACTAGTGCTTTGCCTGAAAACATTTCTGTTTTAGGATTGTTGGATGTATAAATTGCAAGAATATCTTTACCCCCCCTGAAATGGCAATTTTCAAAGGCTTCTTTACTTACAGGAATGAATTTGCTTTTGTCTTCTGTGGTTCCGGATGATTTTGCAAACCATTTGATCTCACCAGGCCATAATAAATTCACTTCCCCTTTTCTGAGTCTTTTTACGTATGGTTTGATCTTGTTATAATCCTGCAGTGGAACCCGGTTCTTAAAATCAGGTAGTGTTTTAATAGACTTATAATCATATTTTTTACCCCATTCTGTATCTTTCGCAGTTGTAAGTAATTTCCTCAATTCTTCCTCCTGAACCTCTACCGGATATTTCCTGAAAAGATCCATCTGGTGTATTCGCTTCACATTGAACCAGTTGAGTATAGAAGGAATGAGAGGCATTATGGTTTTATTGAAATTTCTGTAAAGGGAATCAAATGTAATGAATTCAGGAGAAAAGAAAGAAGCCTTTAGCCAAACACTTCTCTCAAAATTTTAATTGATTTTATTCCGGCCACAGTCTGTTCCTGTAATTTGTAGTAATCAACAATATTTTCAAGCATTTCACTACGAACTTTATTGCTCATAGAAAAGTTTTTTAATTGCTCATAATTCAATTCCAGTAAGTCTTTAAAAATTATTGTATGAGTTCGTGAAAGATAAAATGGATGATTTGGTGGGCTAATTCGAAATATTCCGTCTTTCAAATCAAAACAAAAGGGATCATCAAGGCCGGACAGATTTGGGTAAAATCCTAAAAAGCGCGATAATTTCAGAAGAAAAACAAGATGAAAATTGGAAATCCCGGAATTGCTATGATCCAATATTTGGAATGAATTAACAAGGAAATCAAATAAATCTGGCTCTTTTTCTTCCGATTTCAGACAATGATATAAAATTTCTGCAAGGAAAAGACCAATACTTGTTTTTAGAATATTGTGAGGTATAGAAAGATAAGGACTAAGGTTTCTAACTTCTTTGATCCTGTGGAGGGATTGATATGGCTTATGGTATATTTCAAGGTCAAGTATATATAAGGGCTGAAATAAGCTAAGCTTTCCTTTCGATTTTTTCCCCCGAATACCCTGAATTAGTAGGCTCTGACGTCCAAGTTCACGTGTAAAAACATGGGCAATGATGCCACTTTCACGATATTTAATATGATGCAGGACAATCCCACTGGTTTTTAGTATCATTCAAATAGTATATTCAAATGAATTAACTTAATTTAGTGCTTACAATTACAAAAATGAGTAAACATGAGTTGGGGCATTAAAGATAAGTTCTTTAACAGAAACAAAAAACTCAAAAGCAGCTTGGACAGGAAATAAAAAATTGAAAAATTCAGATCATGGATGTTCAGAAGGAAAAGGAATTGGTTAAAAGGATTTCGAAACTTGCAAAGCAAAACCAGGAGCTTGAAAGCAAGATCAAAAGTTTGAAGGAACTGACTGAAAAACTTGGAAAAGAAAATGAAAAATATCAAGTTCTGGTGTCCCATCTTAAGCCTGGTAAAATTTCTGATCTAAAAGATGAAAAGACTCCCAGGTCGCTTAAGTTTAATATGGCCACTGTGTTTATGGCTGACATTCATGGGTTTTCAGGAGCTTCAAAAGATATGGATTCAGAGGCATTGATGGATGAATTGGATGAGATATTTTTTGAATTTGATAAGACTGTAAAAGAATTAAATATTGAGAAGATAAAAACTTTCGGTGATACTTACATGTGTGCTGGTGGAATTCCGGTTAAAAATATAACCAACCCTGTGCAAGTTGTTCTTGCTGCCTTAAATATGAAAAATTTTATTAAAAAAAAGGAAAAGGCACATAAGAACAGAAGTGAGAAAATCTGGAAAATAAAATTTGGTATTCATACAGGTCCGGTAACAGCCAATATTTCCGGCAAGAAGAAAATTTCCTTTGACATTAAGGGTGATACTGTCAATACTGCAAGTCGTATTGAAGCCAATGCAGAAGAAGGAAAAGTTATTATTTCTGTTATGACCTATGAATTGATAAAAGAATTTTTTACTTGTGAGTATTATGGTAAAATGCCCGTAAAATATAAAGGAGAATTGGACATGTATGAAGTGGTTGGTATTAAACCCGAGTTTTCAGTTGATGGAAAAGGGCTGGAAACAAACCATGCATACTTCATTAAATTTGGATTGATACAATTTACAGATATCCAGGAAATTATACTTGATAAGTTGGAGAATGAGCTTCCAGCATATTTGTACTATCACAATGTTAAACATACGGTTGATGTGGTTACAGAAGTTGAACTTATTGGATGGGGAGAAGGAGTCTCTGACGAAGAGATATTATTATTGAAAACTGCAGGTTTGTTTCATGATGCAGGGCATACAATTGAATATGACAATCATGAATTTCATGGTACTAAACTTGCCTGGGAGATGTTACCAAAGTACGGCTATACTCCTGAAATGATTGATGAGATTTGTAGTATTATTATGGCCACCAGGTTGCCACCCGAACCAAAAAATCTTCTCGAAAGTATTATTTGTGATTCTGACCTTGATTATCTTGGGCGTAGTGACTTCATACCGGTATCCAATACCTTGTATAAAGAGTTAAATGAACAAAATAAAATCGGAACCTTGAATGAATGGAATAAACTGCAGGTAAAATTCATTTCCTCTCACCAATATTTTACAAAAACTGCCAGAAATTTAAGGGAAGTTAACAAGCAGAAGCAAATTGAACGAATTTCCAATTTGATTGTTGAGGACTAATGAATGAAAAGGATTTTGGTTATAAAAGTTTTGCTTCCATCTTCATTGCTGATGAATACCATATATACACCAGTGCTGGCTCTTTTTCCATAAGAAGTTGTACCATCCCAGATTGCCTGTCCTCCCAGGGCATTGGTTTCATAAATTAAATTTCCGCTGATATCCGTGATTTTTACATTTGCTCCAGAAACCAAACCTGTGACAGTGATGGGTCCATAATAATTTTCACGGACAGGATTAGGAAAGACATACACATTGGTCATTTTATCTGAACCGGTAGTGGCTTCTCCCCTATAGGATAAGATGCCATTTTCTGTTCCCAAAAATACTTCTCCTGTTTTTTCGTCAATTGCAATAGAGGTTATCCAATCAGAGGGAAGAGGACTGTTGGTTTTATTAAAACTTTTAATTTCAATAGTTCCGTCCTCTGAAAAAAGAAAAGCTCCGGCTTCTTTTGTCCCAATCCATTTTCTATTGGCTCCATCCATAACAATTGATGTAACAGTTTCGGTACTCAAAAGATAATCTGCCAGACCACTTCCATCATTTCTTGGAATTTTTATTCTTTGGGCCGAAACATCACCTCCCCTTAAAATTTCATCCGAATTGTAAATTACCAGTGGCCCCAAATTTGTTCCTATCCAAATGCTTCCATCCTGATCCTGAGTTAGACATAATATTTCATTAAAGTTCCTGCCTTCCGGGTCTGTAACAGGCATGAGTTTATATAAATCATCAGATTCATTTTCAGGAGTTTGATTATCATTAAATACAAAAAGTTTGCTTTCAAGGGGTAAGATAATCCATTTATCCCCATTTCTTGTTTCATAAATAGGGCCAATGGTTTTATCGCTTATCAGGCCGTTGAAGTGAAAACTTTTCCATTGTCCGGACGGGTTTTTAAGAGAAACCGGATTGACAACTCTACTATTTGTAACCCAGAGATTTTGAAAATTGTCTAACAATAATCCACATGTCCTAACAACATCAGGACTTGACGGAATAGCTTGTAAAGAGCTGTTTGATGGCATAAAGGTATTGATGAGTTCTAAATTTGATAGTTCAAGTACTCCATATCCCCATGTAGCTGCAAAAAAATGATCCGGATGGCCAGGATAAGAAACAGTATTGATTACATCAGATACATCATATAGAATCTGATTGCTCCAGGAACCATTTGAAAAAGCAAATATTTCTCCATTTTTCCAGGTATTCGCCCAGATTTCTGTAAGTCCACCTCCCGATACAAATAAAGTATTATCCTGGTGTTTCATGGCAAAAACATTTTCTGTATAAGGCCCTTCCGGAGTAAGGTAATCAAAGGAAACATAGTTGTTTGTTTTGAATAAACCATTAGAATTGTCAGCAATCCATAAGATTCCGGACTCATCAATAATAGAATGCTGTGGGTCAGGGTTTCCCCAGCCATATTGGTTTATTTCGGTAATGAAGTTCAAAGCTTCATCATAGATAATTATTTTTCCATTTCCATTTATTGTAAGACCACCACTCCCGGAATAGAGTGAAATGATCTTTCCGCTATTTTGAGTGAAAAATGACCATGTTGAATTATCCTTTATAAATATAGAATCAATTGCATTAAATGTGTTTGTTTTGTTCGCAATTATTTTATTATTTATTGACACTACAGCGTCAAACTTACCATTTGAACCGGGGAAATCTGTTATTTTCGACCAGTGCGAATAATCAACCAGCAGGGGATCATTTATGTCTGCAGTATAAAGGCCATTCTCGGTAGCAGCCCATAAAGTAGAGTTTTCAAGTGCCATTTCAAATACAGGCATAGCACTTCCATTTTCACCAATGTAATAGGTGTCTTTGAATTCACGCTTAATCATATCGAGAACAACAATTCCAAATTCACAGGATAAGTATGCAAGGTTTTCAATAAAAAGTGCATTATTGATATTTTTCTTACCCGGTATAGGCGCCCGGTATATATCTGATAAATTAAATACCTGATTGTTTTGTATCAGATCAAGGTTTCCGTTTTTATATGCGACCAGTAATACTTTACTTTCGGTTGAGTATTTAGCAAAGGAGATTCGGGTATCTGATAATCCCTGAATTTTAGAAAATTTAGACAGTTCTCCAGAGGACTTGTTATAGGAAAATATTGAGAATTCTGTAGCGGTAATAATTTCGTTTTCGCGGGCAGTAACATATATGGCATGCGAATAAGGTAAATGATCTCTCCATTCCCCTATTGCTACTTGCCCTTCAAGGGCTTGATTTAGAAGAAGGAAAATCAGGAAAATATAATATTTGTTTCTGTTCACATTGATAAATATTTCTGGTTCCGGATATAGAAAAAGAACGGACTAACAGGGAATATGGTATAATTATATTTTATAAAACCTGATTATCCAGGAATAACATTCAGATATTCAGTGAGTTTTTGAATAGCCCTGGCTCTGTGGCTGGTGAGGTTTTTTTCTTGTAAACTCATTTCGGCAAATGTTTTATTACATCCTTCCGGCTGAAATATTGAGTCATATCCAAAACCACCTTGTCCCTTTTGTTGATTGATAATTGTCCCATTAACAATTCCTTCAAAGAAGGTGATATTATCACTTATGATTAAAACGATTATGGTTCTGAACCGGGCTTTTCTGTTTTTAATTCCCTGAAGCTTATTTAATAACTTATGAATATTTGCTTGAGAGTCTTTTTGATTTCCAGCATACCTGGCCGAAAATACTCCCGGGGCATTATCCAAAGCTTCAACTTCCAGTCCTGTATCATCAGCTAAGGTATTTAGTTTGTATAAGGTATAAATAAATTTTGCCTTTTCAAGAGCATTACCCTCCAGCGAGTCAGCATTTTCAGGCAGCTCTTTTGAATACCCCAGGCTCTGAAGGCTAATAAGATCAATCTTTTCAGAAAGCTCAGGTTTTATTTCTTCAATCTTATGAAGGTTATGGGAAGCAAATACAATTTGCATAATTATAAAAAAACAAGGATACAAAAATCCTTGTTTAAATCAATGAGAAAATGATTTTAAAAGCCAAAGACGTATAAAATCATTAAAACAAACTCCAGCCTGTTGATATACAGGAATCCCGACGAGATCTTACAAATTTTATTCCCCACCGTTTGTTTCAAAAGGCCCCTTGCGGTCTGGTGGCGTATTTATATAATTGTTTCATTAACCACCCATTGCAGAAAATCCTCCGGATCGCCTTAGCTCCGGATTTGGATTTACGCACATGACAGGAATCTTTTCTTCGTTAGCAATGGTTTGTTGTTCGTTTGCCCCCAGAGCAAAATCTGCCAGACTAATATCTCTTGTGGTCATGATCAGAATCAAATCTGCATCAACTTGTTTTGCAAAATCAATGGTTTCTTTTGCGAAATTCTTTTTCCCCGGGGCAGTATGAATTTCGTAATCTATATTTTTTAAATCAAAATATTTCCTTGCAAATATCGTATTTGCCTGTACTTTTGTACGGAAGGATTTATCTTTTACATCTTGTTTCAAGAAATAAAATTTAGTCTGATAGTACTTTGCAAGATAGCTTACCCAGGTGTTTTTTTCTTTGTTTTCTGAACGAAAATCAATGGGGAAAACAACTTTCTCAAACTTCTTTGTTCTAGGTGGTTCCTGTACTATAATAAAAGGAACCACAGAATTCACTATAACTTTCAGGGCATGACTTCCGGTAAGTTTTTGAACTCCTTTTAGGCCATGAGTCCCCATTACCACCAGGTTTGAATTCACTTCGGTGGCAATTTCTGCAATATCGCGAAAAATACTTCCTTCTCTGACAAGAAAACCAGGCTTTACAAAATGCTCTTTAAAAAATGCATCTGCAATTTCTTTACATTTGGTTTCTGCAGCTTCAATCTCAGATTTTTTCTTGACTATATGAACTATAATTAGTCTATTTTCCATGGTTTGAGAGATCACCAGGGCATTTTCCAGTGCGTAGTCTCCAACAATTGTAAAATCATGAGGCACTAAAATGGTTTCTTTACCTTTTTCCATCTGAATTTATATTTATTAATTATTTTCTTTCAGGACCTTGATATAAATAAAATTTTCTCAGAGCATTATTCCCTGGAACTAATATATAGTATTTTTTTAACTTGTTTTATTCCGACAGACCTGAGACAATTAAATAATTGTTATAAATTTGATAGGCCTAACTGTCCAGATCATTTGGAATTACAAGTTATGAATTTTATTAAAGAAACAAATTATTCTTTAAGTTTTTTTTTATTTCTGGTATTGGCTTTAACATCCGCTTTTACCTCAAACAGTAAGCCCGACTTTAAGCCAAAACGTCCTGAAATTCAATCTGTTATATTCGGAGAAGATTTGGTACTGTATGATGCAGTTCGGAGTAATTACACCATGAAAGGGAAGGATGATTTTTTTTCAAGCTTTATTAAAATTCATCATAAATATAATTCTGTTTTGTTTCTGATTGATACATCTGGAATTGATAAGGGATTATCTTTTCAGTTTTTTCTTAAGGGCTTTGATGATGATTGGGGAAAACCAATGAATTTTCCTATTAAGGAGTATTCAAATCTACCAAAGGGAAAGTATATTTTTTCTGTTCGAACCAGCTATGGAGACAGGGAATATTCAGAATCTGAGGACTTTAGTTTTCAGATATTACCATCTTACTATAGGACCAAGTTTGCATTATTTCTCTATTTTATTGCATTGATAATACTTATTACAACGTTTTCCCGGATTCGAATCTACCGGTTTGCTAAAGAGAAATTTCGCCTGGAACGAATTATTAATGAAAGAACGGATGAATTGGTAAAGGAGAAAGACAAATCGGAAAAACTTTTGGCAAATGTATTACCCAAAGACACTGCTGATGAACTGAAAACCAAGGGAAAGGCAACCAAAAGGAAATATCAGATGGTTACGGTTCTATTTTCTGATATACAGGGGTTTACTAAAATAGCAGAACAAATGAATCCTGAGAAATTGATTGATCAACTCGACAGTTTCTTCTTTCATTTTGATTCTGTTGTTGAAAAGTATAATACGGAAAAAATAAAAACCATTGGAGATGCCTATATGTGTGCCGGGGGAATACCTGAGAAAAACAGGACGAACCCGGTTGAGGTAGTTATGGCAGCTCTGGAGATGCAAAAATATATGGCCGGACTTCATGAGCAGGCAAGGAAAAACAATTCCAGTTTCTGGGATATTCGGATTGGGATTCATACAGGGCCGGTTATTGCCGGAGTTATAGGGCACAAGAAACTGTCTTACGACATATGGGGAGACACAGTAAATACTGCAAGTCGAATGGAATCTTCAGGAGAAGCTGGAAAAGTAAATATTTCAGGATCTACATATCAATTGGTTAAAGATTTTTATTTCTGTGAGTATCGAGGGAAAATGCCTGTGAAGTATAAGGGAGTAATTGATATGTATTTTGTAAAGGGTATTCGTCCTGAACTCCGTAATCTGGATACAGGAATACCTAATGACAAGTTTTATATTAACCTGCAACTGCTCAGATTGAACGATCTTGAGGATACCATACTTAATAAATTTGACAATGAAATTGGGGATGATCTTAAATACCATAATAGAAAACATACAGTACATGTGTACACTCAGGTTGAATTGCTGGGGCGGGCAGAAAAAGTAAGGGGTGAGGATATGTTGCTTTTAAGAACAGCTGGCCTTTTGCATGATATCGGGTACCTTGTTGATTACGATAATCACAAAAAAGCTTCTTGTGACTTTACACGTGGATTTTTACCAGGGTTTCATTATTCAGAGGTGCAAATCAATAAGGTATGTAAATTAGTAATGGCCACTCAGGAATCCAGGGAGCCAACCAATTTATTGGAAAGAATAATATGTGATGTCAATCTCGATTATCTTGGAAGGGTGGATTATCAAAAAGTTTCTTTGAATTTATACATGGAAATGAAAGCCATGAATAAAGTTGGCTCCTTCAAAGAATGGAAAAAGAATCAGGTTAGTTTGCTGCAAAAGCATAAGTTCTATACAAATACTGCCAGACTATTGAGAGATGTGGGAAACAAAGATCAGCTTAAGCAACTTGAATTAATGAATCAGTGAGACTTTGGTTTTAAAAGACGGGATTAACTAACTTCTGTCGGCAGACAAACCTCTCACTGCTTGTACCAAATGGATTACTTTGAGCTAGCCTTAGGTTTATTAATTAACGTAGTTTTATTTTCTTTATATTTTAAAATTTATAAAAATGAAAAATGTTGACTGGACTAATTTGCTTTTTGGATATATGAAAACAGATTATAATATTCGTTGCTATTATAAGAATAATAAATGGGGAGAAATAGAAGTTAGTACTTCAGAGCAATTAAACATTCATATGGCATCAACATGCCTTCATTATGGTCAGGAAGCATTTGAAGGCTTAAAGGCATTTAGAGGAAAAGATAACAAAATACGATTATTCCGTTGGAGGGAGAACGCAAAAAGAATGTTAACTTCTTCCAGGGGTATTCTTTTGGCGGAAGTCCCGGAAGATCTTTTTGGAAAGGCCATCTATCTGGCTGTTCAGAAAAATAAAGATTTTGTCCCTCCTCATGGATCAGGTGCTGCATTATATATTCGCCCGTTGATTTTGGGAATTGGTGCGGAAGTTGGAGTTAAAGCTTCTGCCGAGTATTTATTCCTGGTCTTTGTGACACCAGTCGGGCCATATTTTAAAGAAGGATTTAAGCCGGTAGATATTATGATAAGCAGGGATCATGACAGGACAGCACCTCAAGGTACAGGCAATATTAAAGTAGGAGGAAATTATGCAGGTAGTCTGCTTGCAATGAAGGAAGCTCATGAAAAAGGCTATGCAAATGTTCTTTTTCTTGATTCCAGGGAGAAAAAATATATAGACGAATGTGGTCCGGCTAATTTCTTTGGAATAAAGGATAATACCTATATAACACCTGATTCCCCCTCTATTCTTCCTTCTATTACCAATAAAAGTTTAATTCAATTGGCAAAAGACCTGGGCTTAAAGGTTGAAAGAAGAAATATCCCAGTTGAGGAACTTGAAACTTTCGAGGAAGCTGGAGCCTGCGGAACAGCTGCCGTTATAAGTCCAATTAAGAAAATTATAGACCCCGGGACTGATAAAATTTATATTTTTGGAAATGGGGAGCCTGGACCTATTTCCACAAAATTATTCAACAATTTACAGGCCATTCAGCTAGGTGATGCTCCGGATAAACACGGCTGGATTGATATTTTGGATTAATTATCTTTTTTTTCAGACTTATCCGATAATTTCGAGTCTAATGACTTGATTCGAAGATATTTATTATATTTGCAAGCTTATTGAAATTCACATGAGAGGGAAGGATTCAGCTTATACCAGGAGAAGAGTGCAAGGTTCTTATTTTTCTTCTATAATTAGTATTTCGCTTGTTTTGTTTTTGATAGGAATAACGGGCTTGCTCATACTAAATGCAAAAACTCTATCAGACTACGTGAAAGAGAGTTTGAATATTTCAATTATATTGAAAGAAAATACCAGGGAGGTGGAGATAAGAAAATTGCAGAAAAACCTGGATGCTTCTGACTGGGTGAAATCAACCGAGTATGTATCAAAAGAAAAGGCTGCTAAAGATTTACAGGAAGAATTAGGGGAAGATTTCATTAGCTTCCTGGGATATAATCCATTGCTTGCTTCCATTGATGTGTATCTTTATGCTTCCTATGCCAATCCAGATAGTATTGCTCTCATAGAAAGTTCACTTTTGGAATATTCTCCCATAAAAGAAGTGTATTATCATGAATCCCTGGTTTATTTGATCAATGATAATATTAGGAGAATAAGCTTGATTATCTTGATTTTTTCTATGGCATTATTTTTTATTGCAATTACCCTTATAAACAATACAATTAGGCTATCCGTTTATTCAAAAAGGTTTCTTATAAACACTATGCAGCTGGTTGGGGCTACGCGAACTTTTATTCGTAAACCTTTCCTTATCAGGAGTGCCTTTCATGGAGGAATTGCTGCTTTGCTGGCAATTATTCTTATCGGAAGTGTTGTTTATCTGGCTCAAAATGAATATCCGCAGATTCTGAAACTGCAAGATCTTAAGGAATTGGTTTTATTATCACTTGCAATTGTCTTGCTTGGAATAGTACTAAATTATATATCTACTTTTTTTGCAGTTTCAAAGTATCTGAGAATGGAGGAAGATGATTTATTTTATTAAAAATTGATGGAAGAGTATGACAACAAAAGAAAAGCTTAACAAAAAGGAAGAGAACTTTTCGCTGGGAAAAGAAAATTATGTTCTTTTAGCAATTGGTTTTATAATAATTCTGCTGGGATTTCTGTTAATGATTGGAGGAAAATCTAACAACCCAAATGATTTCAGTGAGGAAATATTTAGTTTCAGGCGAATTACACTGGCACCTATTATTATTTTACTTGGATTTGCTTTTGAGATATGGGCAATTATGAAAAAACTCAGGGACAGGAATTCGAATATATAAACTTGTTTGCCTTTCAAGTTTTTAAATTGAAATCATATAGTTTAAATGAATTGGATTGAAGCTTTAGTTCTCGGACTGATCCAGGGACTTACAGAATTTTTACCGGTTAGTAGCAGTGGTCATTTAGAGCTGGGAAAAGTACTTTTGAAAACAGACCTTCATGAAAATCTTCAATTTTCAATTGCCGTACATGGAGCCACAGTGCTTAGTACCATTGTTGTATTCAGGAAGGATATTCTGAGTTTGGTGAAAGAGTTTTTCTTGTTTAGGAGAAGTCAGGAATCTCTTTATGGGTGGAAAATACTTTTTTCTATAATTCCCGTGGGAATTCTTGGACTTATTTTTTCAGATCAAATTGAAGCCCTCTTTCATGGGAATACTAAGATGGTAGGAGGTATGCTTATTCTTACTTCATTGGTATTGGCTTTTACTAAATTGGTTCCGGGAGGAACAAAATCTATTTCTTTTAAGAGTGCCTTTCTAATAGGTCTTGTACAGGCATTAGCTATAATTCCAGGAATTTCCAGATCAGGCCTAACCATTTCTATGGGTCTTTACCTGGGAAACAAAAAGGATGAAGTTGCACGATTTTCTTTTTTAATGGTAATTCTCCCTATCCTGGGAGCTAATATTATGGAAGTGTTTTCAAGAGATTATGACCAGTATACTGAAATGAGTTTAATTCCTTTACTTGTTGGATTTATCTCTGCATTTGTAGCAGGTTTGTTAGCCTGCAAATTGATGATCAGAATCGTTAAAAAAGGAAATTTATTTTATTTTGCTATCTATTGTTTTATGTTGGGGATTCTGGCTATAACTCTTTTTTAGTATGGATTGGGAAATGAAAGAAACCATAGAAAAATATGAAGATGGCCAAATTTTGTTGTTTAACAAACCTCTGGGATGGACCTCTTTTGATTTGGTTAAAAAAGTTAAGAACTTATTAAGAAGAAAATTTGAGATAAAAAAAATAAAGGTAGGACATGCAGGAACCCTGGATCCCCTGGCAACAGGTTTATTAATTGTATGTACAGGAAGAGCTACAAAGAAGATCCAGCAAATTCAAGAGTTTGGTAAAGAGTATATTGCATCGATTACACTTGGAAAAACCACACCGTCATTTGACCTCGAAACAGATTTTGATAAAGAGTTTCCAACTTCTCATATTTCTAAAGAATTAATAGAAAAAACTATTTCCGTGTTTACAGGGGAGATTGACCAGATACCCCCTGTTTATTCTGCGAAAAATGTAAAAGGAAAAAGAGCATATGAATATGCCAGAAAAGGACAGGCGGTTATATTGAAACCCTGCAGAATTATAATAGATTCCATTGAGTTGATAAATTATTCTTTTCCGGAAGTCCAGCTTAAAATAAGGTGCAGCAAGGGAACCTATATTAGGGCCCTGGCCAGGGATATTGGTTATGCCCTTAATAGTGGTGCATATTTATCAAAATTAATTAGAACCCAAATAGGTGAATATCATACAGATAGCGCAATGGACATTGTCGATTTTGAAAAAAAGATAGAAAAAACTAAACAAATTTGAGTTTATTACGTATAAGGTAGCTACTCATACATCCATATAATTAATTATTATACATGAAATTATCACAGTACAAATATGAATTGCCAGAAAAACTTATAGCGCAATATCCTGCAAAGAACAGAGATGAATCAAGGTTGATGGTACTGAACAGAGCCACAGGAAAGATTGAACATAAAATATTCAAAAATGTTTTGGATTATTTTGAGGACCAGGATGTTATGGTATTTAATGATACAAAGGTATTTCCTGCCAGGCTGTATGGCAATAAGGAGAAAACGGGAGCAGAGATTGAAGTTTTTCTTTTACGGGAATTAAATAAAGAACAAAGACTATGGGATGTGTTGGTTGATCCTGCCCGAAAAATTAGAATTGGAAATAAACTTTATTTTGGAGAAGATGGCGCACTGGTTGCCGAAGTGATTGACAACACTACCTCCAGGGGAAGAACTCTCCGTTTCTTGTTTGATGGGAGTTATGAGGAGTTTAAGGATATTCTTTATAGGCTGGGAGAAACCCCTCTCCCAAAATTTATCAATCGTCAGGCTGAACCTGAAGACATGGAACGCTACCAGACAATTTATGCCAAAAATGAAGGTGCAGTGGCAGCTCCGACTGCAGGGATGCATTTCAGCAGGGAACTGCTTAAAAGACTGGAAATAAAGGGTGTAAATTTTGCTTATATAACACTACATGTTGGCTTAGGTAATTTCAGAACCGTTGATGTTGAAGACCTTACCAAGCACAAAATGGATTCAGAACAAATTGTAATTACGGATGAAACTGTCGATATTGTTAATACAGGGAAGAAGAATAAACGTAATATTTGTGCTGTTGGAACCACGGTCCTTCGGACACTGGAAAGTTCCGTATCCACAAATGGTTATTTAAAACCGTTTGAAGGTTGGACAAACAAGTTTATTTTCCCTCCCTTTGATTTTAATGTACCCACAAAAATGATCTCTAATTTTCATCTGCCGTACTCTACTTTACTTATGATGGTAACTGCATTTGGAGGTTATGATTTTATTTTTGAAGCATATCGTACAGCAATTAAAGAAAAATATAGATTTGGAACCTATGGTGATGCTATGATAATTCTATAGTTTACTGAACATAAGGAATCGAAATTTGGGTTGGAGTTTTACTCCGGCCCTTTTTTTTATCCATGTGACTCCAGATGCCAGGTTCATAAAACCAGGTAGATATAATTTAGTCAACAAAAGGTATTTCAATTACGGTTTTTAAAAAATGACTTCCATTCGTCAAAATATGCTGATTTTTAACAACTTTCACTGTCTGATTACGTAATTATGAAAAATATTGTAGTAGAAATTACTGATAGATTTTTAATAATTGGTTTTCCCGTTTGTTTGAGTCTTGTTGTGCAATAAAATAGAATGGTTCAAAGGGGAAAAACCTTTATATTTAAAGTTTGCTCAAATTTTATGGAAAAAGCTTGCACCATAAGTGTTTTAGTGCAACCAATTGAACTGAAATTGGGTCAAGTATTATAAGTGAAGTTAACATAGAAATTATTGCCTGAATTATGCCAAGCATGAGGTTTCGTTTCCTCCTGATTGTTTTTCTATTGTCCGGCCTGTTTGCCGGGGTGGAAGGGCAATGGCTGTCCGGGTATACTCATCGCAAGTTAATCACTCTTGATAATACCCAGGTATCTGGTGGTGTCAATCTACCTAATTTCCCGGTATTAATTAACATTACAAATGATACACTTCGAACTATTCTGAATGGGGGTGTACTTGAAAATTTGAATGGAGATGATTTTAGGTTTACTTCATCGGATATGACCACTCTTCTGGATTTTGAAATTGAAGACTATGATGAAGTAAATGGTCAGCTAATTGCCTGGGTAAAGATTCCGGTTCTTGATTTTAACGATGATACGGAAATATATTTATATTTTGGGAATAGCACTGCGGTTGATTATCCAAATTCAGAGGATACCTGGAGTGATAATTATGAATCAGTTTGGCATTTACACGATAATTTTTTAGATGCAACCGTAAATGGTCGAGACGGGATTAATTTCGGAACTGACAATTTTTCAGGACAGATTGCTGATGCTCAGGATTGGGAATACAGCGAAACTGACCGAATTGAGACAGGAAATTTTGATGTTACAGGAAATGCCCTTACCCTTTCTGCATGGGTTCAACCTGAAAGCTTTAATCAGACTGACGCGCGGATAATTTCAAAGGCCACATCATCGAACAATGCTGAGCACTGGTGGATGCTGAGCACCATTAGCAGCAGTGGAATAAAATTGAGATTCAGGTTAAAAACCAATGGTACAACTACTTCTTTTAATGCATCCAGCAGTGGCTTGTCAGCAGGCTCTTGGACCTATGTGTCAGCTGTTTACGATGGGTCAAACATGATACTATATGAAAATGGAAGCTTTGTAGGGAATAGTACAAAAACAGGAAATATTGATACAGATAATTCTGTAGACATAGCTATCGGAAATCAGCCAGTAAGTGCAACTGGTGGTAGCAGAACATTTGATGGGCTAATCGATGAAGTTCGTGTCATAAGCAAAGCTCGGTCAGGAAGTTGGCTTACTACAGAATATAATAATCAGATCAATCCATCTAACTTTTATAATGAAGGTGGTGTTGAGGTTGAAAATGACGATCCATGTGATGCCATTACCCTACCAGTTGAAAACAGTTGTAATTTTCAGGTATATACCAACGAGGGTGCTACGGATTCAGGGATTGGGGATCCTGGTGATTGTGATGGGGTTGGTACCAATGGATATAGTGGCGGAGATGTTTGGTTTAAAGTTGTTGTTCCTCTTTCCGGGAATGTTACTATTGAAACAGATACAGAATCAAGTGCTCAATCTAATACTGAATGGGCTTTTAGAATTGGAATTGCTGCATATAGTGGGGTTTGCGGAGGACCTCTGACAAAAATTGATTGTCAGATCTCTCCCACTACCACAACTCCTCCAGGTAATGTAAATCTGGGAATTACAGGTAGAACGCCAGGTGAAACACTATATATCCAAATGTGGGAACGGAGTAATAATGATAATGGAAAATTTTATATCTGTGTCTATGATCCGGTTCCCGCAATATATAATGTAACTGGGTTAGGCTCTTATTGTGCAGATGCTTTCGGACTTACAATCCAATTAGGCAATTCGGAAATTGGGACCAATTACCAACTTAAGAAAAACGGAATAAATGAAGGAGCTGTAATTCCTGGTACAAGCCTTTCCTTAAGTTGGTCTAATATGATGGAGGGGGTTTACACGGTTGAGGCAACTAAAGTCGAATCAGGGTACTCCATCCTGATGAACGGCAAAGCCATAGTGATTGAAGATCCTTTACCTGTTGTAACTTTTGGATATAATTATGAAAAAACAATTACCATTGATGCAGGAGAGGTCTCTGGCTCTCAGGATTTATTGAACTTTCCGGCATTGATCAGTTTTACAGATCCTGATCTAATGACAACTGGAAATGGGGGCCATGTTCAAAATAACAATGGCTATGATATTGTCTTTACAGATGCTAATTTTAATCCTCTCAACTTTGAATGGGTTGACTACAATCCAGCCATTGGTTCCTATACGGCCTGGGTCAATATTCCCATCCTGTCGTGGGATACAGACACAGATATCCATATGCTTTATGGCAAACCTGGTATTTCAAGCAATCCGTCATCTGTAGATACCTGGAGTTCCGACTATGTACAGGTCATGCACCTCGATGATGATTTTACCGATGCCACGCAAACGGGTAATTATGGAATAAATTCTGGAACAGCAAATTCTGGAGGAAAAATTTCCTCCGGAAGAAGTTTTGATGGAACGAATGACAGAATTATTGTTTCCGACCATCTAAGCTTGGATGGTACCAGTGATGCGGCTACCATTTCCCTTTGGATTAACTGGAACAATTCAGCAGATGGAGATTATCAGATTGTGATGATCTCGAGCAACAGATTTCCGGGAACGGGTGGAGGTTATGAATTGTCTTCCCAGGGGCCAGGGAATCATTATTTTTACCCAAACGGAGACCATAATGACAATTACAACCTGTGTCCGGACCCGTTCACCAGCGGAACCTGGCAACATCTTGCAGTAACACTTGAGTATAACACCCTAATTGTGGATATCTATGTTGATGGTAATTCTATACCATTTTCTATTGAAAATGTCCCGCTTTTTTGGACTTCCCTTGCAAATATTGATGATTGGTGGTGGGGTGGACACACAAGTCAAAGCACCAGGTACTTTATGGGATCTATGGATGAAATCCGGGTACAAACAGTTGTCAGGACTGAAGATTGGATACTAACTGAATATAGAAATCAAAATAATCCAACAGGATTTTATACTGTTTCCGGCGAAAACCCTTATGATCCTTTGCCTGACGTTTGTCTGGATGATGCTCCTTTTGTTTTGAATCAGGCCAGGCCTGCAGGAGGAATCTATTCGGGTGCGGGAGTGAGCGGTGGCTCATTCGACCCTCGCGTTGCCGGCCCCGGAAATCATACAATTACCTATAACTATACAGATGGGAATGGCTGTTCAGGTTCAGGTTCTGAAATCCAAACTGTGCATGGTCTGCCAACTCCCTCTATTTCAGGAAATACAGATGTTTGTCCGAACGTTTCAGGAGAAATATACAATACACCGGATGTATCAAACCATTCATATAATTGGGTTATTACAGGAGCAGGTGCGTCGATTACAGGTGGGCAGGGGACCCATGAAATAACAGTTGACTGGGGTCCCACATCCGGGACCTTAACACTTACAGAAACCGATGATATCACTACTTGTGATTCGACAACTGCTATATTTAATGTAAATGTTGCAGATGTAACGGATCCTACGATCAGTTGTGTAGCAGACCAGATAAGGAACACAGATGCCGGCCAATGCTACTATACAGTAATCGGAGTTGAATTTGATCCAACGGCCACAGACGACAACTGTGGAATTTTGTCTGTAGTCAATGACTTTAACGGAGGAGCCACACTTGCAGGTGCACAGATCCCTGATGGCACAACAATCATCTGGACAATAACCGACAATAGCAGTAACACCGCACAGTGCAGTTTCACGGTTACGGTAAACGACAATGAAGATCCAATAGCTATTTGTCAGAACATTACAATTCAATTGGATCCAATTACAGGGCAACAAACAATTCTTGCTGCTGATATTGACAATGGAAGTTTTGATAATTGTGGTATAAGCTCACTAACTGCCAGCCAGACTTTATTTGACTGTACTCATCTTGGAGATAATATTGTTGCTTTAACTGTAGATGATATAAATGGAAATCAATCCAACTGTAATGCTACTGTTAGAGTGGAATATCAAGTGGTGCCAAATCCTACTGCTTCCCCCCTCTTTGATGCATTATGCACGGGAGAGAGCACAAGCATTTTATTAAATAGTAATATCGCTGCCACAACTTTTAGCTGGACTGTTACCGCACATGCTGATATCACCGGAGAATCTGATGGTTCAACTCTTACTATTCCCTATACAATTTCACAGAATCTTAATAATTCAGGGGTAAATGCCCATACAGCTGCTTATACTATTACACCAAGGATTTATAACACCTGTGATCTTACGGATATTGTTGTAAATGTAGAGATCAATCCACAGCCGCGGATAGTAGTAAGCACCGACGGAGTTTTATGTTATGATGAAGACGCGAGTTTTGACATCAGCAATCCCCACACCCTTGGAACAGGTATCTGGCGTTAT
>SDBS01000937.1_pt1 | contig 29343 bp, 18 predicted proteins | sample 2277091 | NCBI WGS metagenome assembly SDBS01 (sample SAMN10404972, study PRJNA504765) | marine sediment metagenome | isolation source: marine sediment core GS10_PC15, 163 cmbsf | place: Arctic Ocean: Southern Knipovich Ridge | collected 2010 | reverse complement strand
GCTCAATGTTCTGCTTACCGATCTTCTTGTACAGCTCTTCCAAAAGCTTTTTCAGTTCCTCGATCTCCGGATCCTTCTTTTTTGAAAACAGACTGGATACATTCTCCAGAAGCTGCTTTTTCCATTTGATGATCTGATTGGGATGAACTTCAAACTGACCAGCAATCTCAGATATTGTCCGTTCTCCCTTGATCGCTTCCAATGCTACTCTCGCTTTGAAATTGTCATCGTATGTTTTTCTCTTTCTCAATAGTGTCCTCCTTATTATATTGTAAGGAGATACACCTTAAATTGCGATTCATTTTGGTCTGAATCCACAAATCCATTATAGTCTTCCTTTATCCGCGGACGGTTTCCCTTGCTTAAACCAGAAACCATTGAGCAGGTAAACAGTTGCTCATCAATGCTTGTGCTTGGTTTCCATGCTTTCTATGAAAAAAATTAAACCTTATCTTCTCTAAATTTTGTCTTCAATCGCTATCCTGGATAATAGCTTCAGGACGTAGACATCCTTTGAAAGTTCTTCTATGTTGTATTTAAAATCATATTCCTTGACATCAGACTTTCCATGGGCAATTCCGCATCTGTTTTCATGATAGAAATATTCTGCCGCGCTTCTTCCCCCCAGCTTGCTGTTTAAATCCCTCAATCTTGCTAATGCGCGCCTCCTGTAAATGCTGAAGAAGTTTGTTCTTTGTATCTGTGGGCCAGCTCTTGCATCAGTGCCATATTCGAGAAAACCGAAATTATAATTCTCCAATCTGTGCAGGTTTTTTGATATCCATTCCTTTCCATTAGTACCTGATACGCTTTCAATGACCCGGTAATAGCATGGAAATTCCGAAAGAGGGTCCAGCTGCCTAACAGCCGTACTGTACAGGCTCAGCTCTTTTGCCACTCTTGAGTATTTCCTTGTATACGGAATGTCAACCTCCCTGTCGAAGCCCGGCCATCTGAAATTGACGTATCCGAGGGGGTCGAGCCTGATAGAGTTAAGTGCTTCGTAAGCCATGCTCAAACTTTGATAATATGAATCATTTATATTATTTTTTCTTCCTTTTTCGATAACTTGACAAGAGCTTTTCTCTTTACTGGCAAAATGAAAGCGGCTAAGTCATGTTCATAAGACAAACAGTTCGTGTAGAATAATACTTCCTCAAAAGTTGGATGTTCCTCGCCAAAACGGTGGGAAATGTCCTTACCGAACAAGTGGGAAAAGTACTTGACATTTACAAGGGATATAGTCAAGATGAGATACACCGCGGAACAGATCATAAACAAGCTTCTTGAGGCCGACGTGTTTTTTTATTACATTTTCAGAATCTCCAATAAGATGCTAAAAATGAGAATATCTGATGGAAAAAGTTGATTATTATATATTTTTAGGCGAGTGATTTATAATATTTCTTTTTTTCTTTCATTAATTAAACTCATTTTTTCCAAATGAAAAAGTTATAAAGGAGGTCAGATTAAGAAAATTGGACGAGAAATAGAGAAAGTTATTGATTTCTCAAAAAGCGACTTCATAGAAAAGAATTTTATTTCAGATTGGCACATAGAGTTATTTTTTTTGTCCTTTTTTAACGTTTAAGTTATTGGATTTTAATCACGACAATTATTATATTCAACTAACCTTCATATAAATGGGAAAACTTGGTTATCAAGAGGTTTTGTATTTTTTTCGCCAATATTAGTCTTCTAGATCTACTTTTCGGTAATAAATCTGGTCTAATGAATATTCTGATCTTTCGTGCTGATTCATTGAAAGTTTTTCTTACACTTTCCCATAATGGGCCAACCTCATGATATTCCTCTGGGTATAATTCAGAAGCTACTTTTAGTTCTTGAATATTGTATTTCCCAGGATCTGGAACATCTACTAGAATATCATTTTTAGAGACTTTTGAATTAAAAATATCGTTGACAATCAAATTGATAAATTTATCGCGGAAGTTATACCATCTGGAATCAGGTTTTTTGCTTTGCCCTCGCGCATGGGAAATTATTGAATATGCTTCTTTTTCTTTTTCAATTGAAGTTGTTAGAACAAGAAGCCTTGAAAATGGTTTTCTCAAAGTAAGCCCTATAGAGGCCGGAAAATCTTTCAATCTTTTTGTTATAGTCTCAAGAGCTTCATCATCACCTTTGGCAAATAATTTAAGATAACTGAATAACAACACCTCTGGGTCCATGTCCCTTTTCTCCAAGAGTTTTTCAATGCATGATTGTAGCATAGCACTAAAGCTGCGGACAGCATGACCCCAATATACTTCGCTAAATAACATATAGCGTGCAACTGCAATTGCTTCTGCACATACTCGACCTTTGTGAGTTACAATTAGCTTCGGGATTGTTCCTGGAGATTTTTGCACTGAGAGACTCGCAAACAATCTATCGCGGTCTATATTTTCAGCGTAAGGTACGCCACAGTGCAATCCATCGCGTTGCAGATAATCCAATTTATCTGCGTCAATTGGTCCATTCACAATATCTCTTAAAACATGCCAAGTTGCACGCTCCTTGTTCGGTGTATTATTTGGCAATGGATGATCTCGGTTTGAAAAATAATCTAAAAATTGACTTAAATCTTTGGGATCTTTTATCTTCCAATTTTCTTTAAGTATAGTAAAAATCTCGTCTATATAGCTTTTAGCATGAGGAATACATTGAATGATAGACTTATCTCGATTAAATAACTTAAATAAAAGATTATGATGATCATTACCTGGAATAACCTCTTCTATTACATGAGAAAATGGATAATGACACACATCGTGAAGTAAAGCATAAATGGCTGTGAATCCAATTTGATTTTCAGTAAGATCCTGAAGAAACCAAGGGGTATTTCCGTTACTACATAGAGATGATATATAATTAAGTGTAGATTCGAGCATACCAAGACTATGTTCAAAACGTGAATGAGTTGCGCCTGGGAATACTAAGTGCACCAAGGCCAGTTGTCTCATTTTTCTCAGTCTTTGAAATAATTGTGAATCCACAAGTTTTTTAATTTGACTTGAAAAATGTTTGATTCCATAGCCAGGTATGCGTATATACCCACCAACTAAAAATGAAGTTTGTTGCCAGCAGTAATTCCATTTATCAATGATTTTGAGCGCATCCTTTGCTGTAGGTATAACATCTTCTTTATGATCAGGATGATATTGCAAAAGTTTTGCAATGCTTTTTAAATAAGTAAGTTCGTTCTCATATTCTTGAGGTATATTATCGACCATCCCAAAAAGTTTGATGAATACGAGTCCTACCATATGGAGATCTATATATGAATTAATTTCTTCCTTCTTAAGTTCAATCAAGGCACGAGCTGGATTAGAAGGGTCAGTTCCGAATCGCCCTTGAAAGTCAGTTGGCCAATTTTCTTTCGTTGTCATCACTTTTCTTTTAGCAGGGCCTCTCTTTGCCAATTCTGCTGAACCAAAATCTGTAATTTTTAGTAATGGAGTATTTGGCCTTGGCTCTGTGATTAGAATGTTTCCAATTTTAATATCAAGATGATAGATATCTTTACTATGAAGATAATCTAATGCACCAAGTAATTGAACGAAAAACATTTTTACTGTTTGGAATAGCCTTAATCCTTTTCCTAAAGATCTGATGTACGAAAGAATTGTACCTTTTTCAAAATAATCCATTACATAAAAAACCAAGTCTTTTTCAAAAACTTTTATTTTGCCATCTCTATATATTTTTGGCAGATTATTATGATTAACTTCTGTAAGTATTTTTGTTTCTTTGTAAAATAAATTGCTATAAAATAAATCTTCAGCTTTTTCGGGTTTTAAGACTTTTATAACTCTTTTAATTTTGGATATTTCTTTTTCAAAACTCCTTGGGGTATATTTGGCAATGTATAGTTGTCCAAGAGCACCCATTTTTTTTAAAGATACAATCTCCTCATATTCACTTGTTAATTCTTTTTTTAATTCATTCAAAATAGAATCATTAGGCATCTTTACCTCTCACTGCTTCTTAAAGGAAAGCTGTTAAGATAAATGAAAAATATCTTTTTTTTTAAAGTTATTCACGATAATATCAAGTTAAAGAAAAAATATCCAATTTTATCATGCGCCTAAATAATACATGACATATTTTGAGCGAAGTCCTAAGATCAAATAATTTTTAAAATAGATTTCCAGGGTTTTTTTAGCATAGCAGGTTTCTTTTCAATCCTAATATCATAATTTCAGCGTAAATAAACAATTTTTGTGACATAGGATATTGTCACATGAGGAGTAGTCTGATTATTTAGTTAGAGCGCTGGACTTCGAATCCAAAGGTCGGGGATTCAAATATCTCCGGGCGTGCCACTCCAACAGGGGGAGCCGCCAGTTTTTCGTTTAAGCAACCATAAGCAAACGTAGGCGATTCTTAGCAAAATCTGTGACATCCTCTGACAAATGAGAAGAGGTCTACTTTCCCATCTAATTGACATCATATTCCCTGCTATGATAATAATTGCAATAGCATAAACAGGAATCTTGTGAGCTTAAAACCAGAACCTATTTGTCATATGAGCAAGAGGGGTGAATATGGCAGTAAAATGTCCTAAGTATCAGGAAGATAATCCTGACATCCAGAAATTATGCAGCGTTAATCGCGACGCTTTAATCCGTGAGGACGCAGCATGAAAAGCGGAACACTATGAATTCAAAGTGCCCAATCTTGGCCTTCTCCGGACTAATTGAAATAACAGGAACGGATCAGAGATCACATCCGTTACAATCATATCGATAGGAGAACAATTTTCTTGACGAGTTCAAAAATAACTGACTTACTGCCTGAGCGACCGCCTAAATTAGGTGAGCTTGTACAAGTAAGATCTAGAAGATGGCTTGTCGAGGAAGTTGTCGAGTCAGAGTTATCAGGTCAGTCATGCCTTGTTCGTCTGGCGTGCGCAGATGATGATGCGCAGGGCCAAGCTTTGAATGTGTTCTGGGATTTCGAGCCCGATCGGCGAATTCTAGAAGAAGAGGGTTGGAGAGATCTTGCTGCCAAGGGCTTCGATCCTCCACGACAGTTCGGAGCTTTCCTTCACACGCTGCGCTGGAATTGTGTCACTGCAACGGATCCAAATCTATTCCAGGCGCCCTTCCGCGCCGGGATCATGATCGATGCTTACCAGATGGAGCCACTGCGCAAGGCGCTCCGGCTGCCGCGCGTTAACCTCTTTATCGCTGACGATACAGGGCTAGGGAAGACTATCGAAGCTGGTCTGATCGCTCGTGAGCTTCTCCTGCGCAAGAAGGTTAAGACCATTGTTGTGGCCACACCGCCTTCGGTCCTAGAGCAATGGAAAATGGAACTCGAGGAGCGATTTGGGCTCGTTTTCGAGATGCTTGATCGTTCTTACCTGGCGAGGGTTCGTCGCGAACGGGGCTTCGGTGTCAATCCGTGGCGCACGCACAGCCGCTTTTTGATCTCACACAATCTTCTTAAAGATCCAGTATACTCTGATCCTATGCGCGAATGGCTTGGACCAATGCTTCCGGGAAGCCTCCTAATCATCGACGAGGCTCATCATGCGGCACCCTCGAGTGGGGGGCGGTACGGCATCGAGACGAAGTTCACTCGAGCTGTGCGCGATCTCTCAGGCCGCTTCGAGCATAGGCTCTTTCTTTCAGCCACTCCGCATAACGGTCACTCTAACAGCTTCTCGACACTCCTCGAGTTGCTAGATCCCTACCGATTCACCCGAGGCGTCAAGGTGAGCAAGGTCGCGCTTAAGGACGTGATGGTTCGTCGCCTCAAGGAGGACATTCGAACCATACAGGGCGGCTTCCCGCGACGCATAGTCGAGCGAGTGGTCATAGACAATTTGCCCGAGGATGCGCCGGAGCTCGTTTTGTCGCGCCTGCTAGACGATTACCGCAACGCACGCGAAGAGCGCTTCAAGAAAACGACAAAACGGGCGCAGGCTGCAGCCGGTCTGTTAGTCATCGGCCTGCAACAGCGGCTGCTTTCGTCCATCGAGGCTTTTGCTCGCAGTCTCAAGGTTCACCGTAGCACGGTAAAACGTCAATGGGAGAAGACTTGCGAGGAAGCCCCTGCTGCGCCCAAGAAAGTTGTATATATCGATGCAACCATTCTTGCCAGTGCGCCCGATGCTGACGACGAGCGCGCCCTGTGGACAGGCGAAGAACTCGAGGCCGAAGAGACTGTACAGATCGAAGCTACTACCGCCGCAGCCGAGGCAGAGACACCCAGGGATATTGCTGCAGAGGTGCAATGGCGTCATGAACAGGCACTTCTAGATCGCATGCAGGAAATTGCTGATCGTTTTCGCTACATTCCTGATGCTAAAACTCGCCAGCTCATCGACTGGATACGCGATAACCTCTGCCCGGAATTGCATCCTTTTGGCGAACGCCTCAAGGGTCCATCTCCAAAGTGGAACGACCGGCGGGTGCTGATTTTCACCGAAAACCGCGAGGGGACGAAGCGTTATCTCAAAATGGTCCTTGAGCAGGCAATCGAAAGCACCGATCGTGCAGAGGAGCGCATAGAGGTAATCGACGGCCTTACCAGCGGTACTCGCCGCAAGGAGATCCAACGCCGCTTCAACACCGATCCCGCGAAGGATCCGCTGCGCCTTCTGCTTGCTACCGATGCAGCTCGTGAAGGTCTCAACTTCCAAGCGCACTGTACTGACCTCTTCCATTTTGATCTACCTTGGAATCCAGGCCGCATCGAACAACGTAACGGCCGTATCGACCGTAAGCTTCAACCAGCCCCAGAGGTCCGCTGCCATTACTTTGTTCTACCACAGAGGATCGAAGATCGCGTCCTTGAGGTACTCGTACGGAAGACCGAGACGATCAAGAAGGAACTCGGTAGCCTCTCCAAGGTTATCGATGATGATATCGAGCGCCGGCTTGCCAAGGCCGGCATCCGCCACCGTGATGCAGAACAACTAGCGCGAGAGATTGAGGCGGCCGACCTTGAGACTAGGCGCAAGCGCATCACAGAAGAAGAACTTGAAGTAACGCGTGAACGTCAAGAGGACCTGAAAGCGCAAATCGAGCGATGTCGGACGCTATTGGAGCGTTCCCGTGTCTGGGTCGGCTTCCAAACAGCGTCGTTCCGAGATGCGCTGAGCTGCTCACTCGAGATTCTCGGTGCAAAGCCGCTCACTAAGACTAATGACGATCAAGGGAGGCCGATATGGACCTTCCCTCCTCTAGACCGCCGTGCCGAGACAGACCCGAGCTGGGCTTCCTCCCTCGACACGCTCCGCGTCCCACGCAAAACCGGACAAAAACTCGCTGAGTGGCGGCGAGAGGCGCCGATCCGTCCAGTGGTCTTTGAAGACACGGGGATCCTGACCGAAGACACCGTACACCTTCACCTCGAGCAGCGGGTTGTCCAGCGTCTACTTGCCCGTTTCCGTACCCAGGGATTTGTCCACCACGACCTATCACGTGCCTGTCTGACGCAGATTACAGACTCTATCCCGCGTGTTCTTCTGCTTGGCCGGCTTTCTCTCTATGGCCGCGGCGCCGAACGGCTCCACGAGGAGATTGTGCCTTTGGCCGCACGCTGGATCGATCCGTTACAGCGCCAGGGACCACTCTCAGCATATGCTGCCGAGGCCGAAACGAAAACACTTGACTTGCTTGACCAGGCTCTCAGCCGAGATGGCACACGCACTCCTGACTCTGTAATTGAGCGTAAACTCCTGCACGTGGCAGCTCGCGATATCGAGGAATTGTTGCCACAGCTTGAGCCACGGGCTGTGGAACTCGCCATGCGCGCCGAAGATAAGCTGCGCGATCGAGGCGATCGCGAGGCCAAGAATCTGAAAGAAACGCTCGAACGACAACGCGAACGCGTTCTCGATCAACTCGCGATATATGAAAAGGATTCCAAACAACTCACTCTAGGCTTTAGCGATGAGGCAAAACGCCAGCTGGAGTCTGATGTGCGCTCCTGGAGGGTGCGTCTCGAGCAGTTTGACCGCGATCTTGCTGCGGAGCCCGACAGAATCCGCGAATTTTACGAGGTTCAAGCCCGTCGCGTTGAACCTGTTGGCCTCGTTTATCTCTGGCCGGAGACGAACTGATGGCGAAAATTGACCCCGCTATTCATGCTCACCTTGAGTGGATTGGATTCGTTCAGCCGACCGGACTCGTGGTCTCTGCGCCTGCTCTAGTGCGTGCAGGAGCGATCCTCGACCGCCGCGATGTCGATGGGCAGCAGCGCCTGCGCGTTTGCGTCGAGGAGCGTATTTTCGATCCCAAAGAAGGTCCAGTTCCGCATCTTCCTGACTTCCGCAGATTCGCTGAAAAGGTGCTGAGCTGGAGTTTTTCTCCAAAGGGCTACGCCGGCACTGATGAACAGCCAATTCCGCCCGAGCTCGAGTTACCGCTTCCCGAGTACAGGGAGACATTACGACCTGACTTTGTCGTGCGAGAGCTCAATCCACATGATGGCGGTTCCGCCTGGCAACTCTTAGTACGGGTACTCAGCCCAGGCGAGGACTTTGATCGCGTCATACGAGAGAATGCTGGGCTCGAGGCCTCAGCACAAGGCCGCATGGAACGTCTACTGCGCCAGACTGGTGTGTCCGCAGGACTGCTTTTCAATGGACTTGCGCTCCGCCTTATCTCCGCGCCGCGCGGTGAAAGCTCTGGTTGGTTAGATTTTCGCGTCGCCGACATGGTCGAAACCGCAGGAAGGCCGATCTTGACGGCCCTCCGAATGCTGCTGAGTCAGACACGGCTTTTGAGCCTGCCGAGTGCCAAGCGACTCGCTGCGCTCCTCGAGGATAGCCGCAAGTTCCAGAACGAAGTCTCGGAGCGCCTTGCCGAACAAGTGTTGCATGCCCTTTATGAGCTACTCCGCGGCTTTCAGGCCGCACACGATGCTTCCAAAGGCGAACTTCTTCGCGAACCGCTGGCCGAGCACTCCGACGAGGTCTACCGCGCCCTGCTCACTGTTATCTTGCGCCTCGTTTTCCTCCTCTATGCTGAGGAGCGGGATATGCTTCCAGAGAACGAGACCTTCCTTCAATACTACTCTTTGGCGGGCCTCTACGAACGGTTGCGCGAAGATGCTGCCCTTTTCCCCGACACCATGGACCAGCGTTATGGTGCCTGGGCCCAACTCCTTGTGCTCTTCCGCATGATCCACGACGGTGCGGAGTGGGGTACAATGCACCTGCCGAAGCGTCACGGCGTCCTATTCGATCCCGATCGCTTCAAGTTCCTAGAGGGCCGCCCGTTCGGTGGTGCACGCCAGATCCATAAGCGTATCGAGCCACCTCTTGTCCCCGATGGCACTATCTATCGCGCGCTCGAGAAGCTTCTTGTCCTTGATGGAGAACGCATCTCCTACCGTGCACTAGACGTGGAACAGATCGGCTCAGTGTACGAGACGATGATGGGTTTTCGGCTTGAGACTGCGACCGGCTGCTCGGCGGCTATCAAGGCTGCGAAGAAGCATGGTGCACCGACGACTATCGACCTTGAAGCTCTACTAGAGGAAATCTCGTCGAATCGCAGAAAATGGATCCAGGACAGTACCGATCGAAAGCTCACCGATCGAGTTCACAATGCGGTGAAAGAGGCAGCTACCCTCGAAGATCTACATGCGGCGCTCGAAACCGTCCTCGATAAGGACGCAACGCCAGATCTGGTGCCGAAATGGGCAATGGTCTTGCAACCGAGCGAGGAGCGCCGCCGATCGGGATCACACTATACACCACGCACGCTTACCGAGCCGATCGTGAGAACGACGCTAGAGCCAATCCTAGCACGCCTTCGCGGTGAAGACGGATATCCGCCTCGTCCCGAGAAAATTCTCGATCTCAAGGTATGCGATCCGGCCATGGGCTCTGGAGCGTTCTTGGTTGAGGCATGTCGCCAGTTAGGCGACGCACTTGTCGAAGCATGGAGCTTTCACGACGTCATTCCTGAGATCCCGCCGGATGAGGACGAGGTTATCTGTGCTCGACGCTTAATCGCACAGAGATGCCTCTACGGGGTGGACAAGAATCCTGTAGCGGTGGATCTGGCAAAGGTTTCGCTCTGGCTCATAACTCTTGCCAAGGAACACTCGTTTACTTTTGTTGATCATGCGCTTCGGCACGGTGATTCGCTGGTTGGACTCTCGCGAAATCAGATCGAAGCGTTCCACTGGGATCCTGATGCTCCGCGGTTCCAAGCAGGATTCGAGACTATGCAGGTGCGCGAGCACATGGCGAAAGTAGCGGAACTGCGCCAGCAAATCCGCGAGGCAGATGAGAAAGTCACTGACTGGGAGTTACGCGACCTGTGGAATGAAACAAAATTCGAACTCGGCAAGGTACGGCTCTTTGGCGATCTTGTACTAGCAGCGTTTTTCGGCAGTGAAAGGGCGAATGAACGAGAGGCAATGAGAAGCAAGTTCGCGAGCGAAGTCGCAAGCGGAGATGCTGAAAGCTACATCATCTGGCTCGAGGAGTTGCGACACGCTGATAAACCACTCGTGTCGTTCCACTGGGAGATCGAATTTCCAGAAGTGTTTGATCGTGAAAACTCGGGTTTCGATGCGATCGTCGGGAATCCACCGTTTCTTGGGGGGCGGAGGATACGATCGAACCTTGGTGACGCCTATTGCGATTGGCTCCCACAGATCTTTGACAGCTTCAGCAACAACGCTGATCTCGTTGCCGCTTTCTTCAGGCGTGCTTTTCTCTTGATCCGACAAAGAGGATGTTTTGGCTTGATCGCCACAAATACCATCGCGCAAGGAGATACTCGACGGTCGGGTCTTGTCTGGCTGCGGCAAAATATGGCGTGCATATACAGCTGCAGTCGTCGTCTCAGATGGCCAGGTACTGCCGCAGTCGTTGTAAGCGTAATCCATGTTTCAAAAGATCACATGCTCCCGTCCGTTCTTAACGGTAAGAAGGTTCCAGATCTAACTGCTTTCTTATTCCACGCCGGCGGTGACCAAGATCCACTAATCCTTCGTGCTAACTATGACAAAAGTTTCCAAGGGGTTGTGGTTGCAGGTTCTGGTTTCCTATTCGATGATTCCAATGTAGACGCGTCTCCAACTGCATTGCTTCAAGAGCTTGCTCAAAAGGATGAGCGGAATCTTGAGATCGTTCGGCCTTATATTGGTGGTGAGGAGATTAACTCAAGTCCAAAGCAGGTATACTCACGATGGGTTATAGACTTTAGCGACCATAACGAGGACAGTGCCCGTCATTGGCCAGACTTGATTAAAATTATTGAGGACAGGGTACTCCCATATCGGCGTACTGTTCGACGTGATGCCCATCGTCGGTACTGGTGGCAGTTCGGCGACAAACGCCCAGCACTACGAGAGCATTTGGGTAATCATGATCGAATCTTGGTCAATGCGCAGGTTAGCCAACATTTTGCATTTGTTTTTCAGCCGACCGATCGCGTGTTCGCAATGATGCTGAACGTCTTTATTCTGGATACCTATGCTGCCTTCTGTGCCCTTCAATCGCGCCCCCATGAGATCTGGGCACGATTTTTTGGTTCGTCTATGAAGGATGACCTCCGCTATACTCCGTCCGACTGCTTTGAAACCTTCCCTTTCCCTGCGGATTGGGAAAATCACCCGAACCTAGAAACTGTCGGTAAGTCTTACTACGAGTTCCGCGCTGACTTGATGATCAAGAATGATGAGGGTCTGACAAAGACCTATAATCGCTTCCACGATCCAGACGAACGTGATTCAGATATCGAAAAACTCCGCAAACTGCACGCCGCCATTGACCGTGCAGTGCTTGAGGCCTATGGGTGGAACGATCTGCCGAATGACTATGAGTTCCTCCTCGACTACAAAATCGAAGAGGAGGAAGGCTCGCGACGAAAAAAGCCATGGCGCTACCGATGGCCTGACGAGGTGCATGATAAGGTACTTGCACGACTTCTCGAGCTCAATGCTGAACGTGCTCGAGAGGAAGAGCGAGCCGGGCTCTCGATTAAGAAGGCTAAGGGCGGCAAGGACAGGAAAAATCTTTCCTCAAAACCATCAAACAATGGAGATCTATTCTCATGAAAGAAGCTATTGAAACCACCAATCCCGCGACATCTCTCGAGGTTCGGCAACGACTTGTCGAAGCCCTGAAACTCGACCTCGTCGGTCCTTGGGCTGGGCACGCGCTCTCCGAAGAACGCTTGCCTGGCTGGATAAGGCCATCGAACTGGTACCTGACAGGATTCCTGATCCCCTCTGGTTCGCCACCGGAGCAGAGCGCCGACGCTGACGAGGATGATGATCTCGGTGAGATCCCTGAGGATGCCGGCCTTCCCGAGGAATCGAATGAAGAACGTAAAGCTGCAAAAAAGGCGTTTTTCCCATCGTCGATGGGACTGAGTTTCCTAATCTCGGCGAACACTCATTCACTTGATATACGCGTTCGTTGGGGTAACTATAACCTTATTGAGATCGAAGACAAGGATGGTAAGCAAATCTCTGTCTGGCAGCGTGAACAGCGAGAAGAGAGTGTCACTGTAACTTTGAAAGGGAGCATCACACCAATCACACTCGATGTGCCAAATTCGAAGAAGCTCCAATTACACATCGTCGATCGTACTGTCGCTACTGAGAACCTCCAGGAACATATCCCCTTAGGTACGCGCTCAGTTTCAGTATTTCTGGTCAACCGCCGTTCACCCAACAAGGATAATCCAGATGTTGTTTATGCTTTCCAGCCCGAACTCGAAGTGCTCGGCAAGGAGCCTTTTGTTCCTCGCCCAGATCCACGCGGAGCCATCGCTGAGGACTGGGACGAGCAAGTGGCCGATCTCCATTATGCTGATACACCTGCGTACGCCACCGGTCATGGTGTGTCGGCTGAGTGGGAGATGACAGATGATACCTGCCGCCTGCTGCGCACAGCTTGGATCCCCAGCGCCGAAGTCGAGAAGACGGAAACTGTCGCAATCGAGAGTGTGGAGCTCGGAATGGATGCCTTAGGAACGCTTGCGGATGGAAGTGCTGCAGAAGCAGCATTGCAACCGCTTTGCACTCAATATAGAGCCTGGATAAAGGCAAGACGGGCCGAGGTAGTGCAGCTTTCTGGCAAGCGCAAGGAGACGGCAGAGGAATTGCTGCGATTAGCCGTTATTGCCGCCGATCGCATCGAGCGGGGCATCACAGTTCTCGCGGAAGACTCAGACGCTCTCGACGCCTTTCGCATAGCCAACCGCACCATCGCTCAAGCACTGAAGAAGCGTCTTAGGATCGAGACATTGCGATGGCGCCCCTTTCAGCTCGCCTTCATTCTGCTCAACCTTCCTGGTATTGCTGACCCAAGCGATCCTCATCGCAAAACCGTAGATCTTCTTTTCTTCCCGACCGGTGGCGGAAAGACTGAGGCCTATTTGGGACTTGCCGCATTTGCCATGGTGCTTCGCCGCTTGCGGAATCCAGATGAAGGCGGACTTGCAGGAGCTGGAGTGTGCGTGATCATGCGCTACACTTTGCGCCTTCTGACATTGGATCAACTCGGCCGGGCGGCAGGGCTCGTCTGTGCCCTTGAGCTCGAGCGAGAGACAAATTCGGTGCGATATGGTGAATGGCCATTCGAGATTGGACTCTGGGTTGGTAAGGCGGCGACGCCTAACATCCTTGGGCGAAAGGGAGATGGACGTTCCGATTCGGGACGCGCCAAGGTTCGCCAGTTCAAGAATGATCCGCGTGGAAAGCCCTCGCCTATCCCTCTCGAGAACTGCCCTTGGTGCGGCGAGCGATTTCAGCCGGATTCCTTCACCCTTCTCCCTGACGATGACAGGCCAACTGAGCTTCGCATCGTCTGTGCCAATTTCGAGTGCGACTTCACGCGGGACCGGGCGCTACCGATTGTGGCGGTTGATGATCCAATTTACAGGCGACTACCGTCGTTCCTTATAGCCACCGTGGACAAGTTCGCTTCTCTCCCCTGGGTTGGAAAGGCTGGAGTGCTTCTTGGCGGTGCGGAACGACATGACCAGGCAGGTTTCTATGGCGCCGCAGAGCTCAGGCAAGGCACTCGCCTTTTATCATCCCTTCTACCGCCTGACCTCATAATCCAGGACGAACTGCATCTGATATCGGGGCCGCTCGGCACCATGGTAGGGCTTTATGAGGCTGCAATCGAAGCGCTCTGTAAAAGAGAGATCAATGGTCGTACAGTATTGCCCAAGATCGTTGCCTCCACTGCAACTGTCCGCCGTGCCCAGGACCAGATACAGGCGCTTTTTGCACGTCCTATAACACAGATTTTCCCTCCTCTTGGCCCGGATAGGAAGGATTCATTTTTTGCGCGTACAGTGCCTTCATCTGAAACTCCAGCACGACTTTATCTCGGCATCTGTGCCCAAGGCCGGAATCCCAAAGAGATAATGCGCAGGGTTTGGCTTGCTCTCATGGGTGCTGCAGAGCGGGCCTACCACAATGCAGGCGGGCATAAGAATCCAAACAATCCCGCTGATCCTTACATGACTGTGCTAGGCTATTTCAATAGCTTGCGTGAACTTGGAGGGGCTCGCAGGATTATTGAAGAACAAATTCAAAACACGATCAAGGCCTATGGGAGGCGTAAGCGCATTGGTGAAGAGCGAGGGCTCTTCCGAGACCGGAGGACATTCTCCGAGGTGGTAGAGCTAACCTCTCGGGTTCCTACAAACAAGGTGGCCGAAGCACGCCAGCGTCTTGGGACACTCTTCCATGATAGGCAACGAGTGGACTGCGCAATCGCCACGAACATGATCTCCGTCGGCCTCGATATTCCTCGTTTGGGATTGATGGTTGTCCTCGGTCAGCCAAAGACCCACGCTGAGTACATCCAAGCCACGAGCCGTGTCGGCCGCGACGATAAGCGGCCAGGATTGGTGCTGACGCTTTTAAATATCCACAAGCCTCGAGACCGCTCGCACTACGAGTGCTTCCGACACTACCACGAGACATTCTATCGGTCGGTCGAAGTGGGGAGCGTCACGCCTTTTTCAGCACGAGCTCTGGACCGCGGATTTGCAGGGGCGTTGGTGGGTCTAGCGCGTCATGCCGAGCAACGGCTAACGCCGCCACAGGGAGTTGAAGAGATGAGCAATGTCCGGATTGCACTAGAGCAACAGATCCTCGAGGCCTTCCTCGATCGCGTGCGCGAACAACCGATCGAGATCGAGGCCGAACGAGAAGAGATCCTGCGTAGCGTGCAGAACCGCATCGTCGACCTGCTAGACTCCTGGCTGAAGGTCATCGCCGATTACCATCAGTCCGGCGTAGCTGTTCAATACCAAAAGTACGAGCTTAATCAGCGAAAACCGCTCTTGCGAGAAATGCTTGATCAGGATTTCGAATCCGAGCACCATAGAAAGTTCAGAGCGAATCGTTCGCTTCGCGATGTTGAGCCAGAGGTGAACCTGTTTCTTAAGCCTCTGAGTGGCGTCCAGGTGGAGGAAAACGAATGAGTAGAAAAACCCATGGACAGGTGCGGAGGAGTCAAGTCATTACTACCTGGGGACCTGGTGCTCTTCTCGATTTGCCGCACTACGCGGCGATTGTCGGTGGACTTGACACTTGGCCGATACAGAGCGACCTTGAGGAGATCAGCGAACCGAGGCTTGCGCGTAAACTACAGATCATGACCGGAGTGTCATTGCCGAGTCTTTACGCTCCGCCTGCCGACACTAACGATCCTCGGGAGGCCAAGAAAGGGATTGGGGTCTGGCAATTCCCTGAGTGGTTTGTCGTGCAGGAGGAAAACAGTGGTGAGGAGCGGGAACGCTCGCGCAGGCTGATCCATCGAAAAGCTCTCGATGAACGTGGCCGCTTCGACGGTCTGCAAGTTATACCCACACGTTTTGTTCGTGCTTGCCCGAAAGGACATGTTGATGATCTGGACTGGCGTCGCTTCGTTCATGCCATCGAGGATAACTGTCGCCGTCAGCTCTGGCTCGACGAGCGCGGTACTAGCGGTGATCTTGCTGATCTTGTGGTTCGCTGCGAATGCAAAAAATCACGTAGTTTGTATGAGGCCACACAGCTTGAGCTGAAGCCGTTGGGCACCTGCACAGGTGCGCGACCGTGGTTGGGGCGCAACGCATCTGAGGACTGCAGTCTGCCAAGTCGTCTTTTGATTCGGACAGCATCCAATGCCTACTTCCCAATGGTGATGAGCATACTTTCAATTCCAGACAGGGCCACTGCTGTGCAAGCAGTTGTGGCGCAGTTATGGGAAGACCTTCAAATTGTCGATGATGCCGCTGGGCTCAATTTCCTGAAAAAGAAGCCTAAGATCGCGGAGAAGCTCGACGCGTTCGACGATGCGGAGATTCTTGAAGCAATTCGTGGGGCAAAGCACGGCGTGGGGGAAGAACGACCGATCAAGCAGGTCGAACTCGACGCGTTACTCGCCGTGCCTGAAGGCTACGGTGACGATGTGCCCATTGATCCGAACTTCCACGCGCGCCGACTACCCGAACTTGCCTGGCGTCATACCAAATTATCGGAAAGCATCGAAGCCGTCATCCAGCTGCACCGCCTACGCGAGGTTCTGGCCTTGACCGGTTTCACACGTTTCGAGGCCGTAACTCCGGACATCAACGGCGAGTACGATACCGACGTGGAACGCGCAGAGCTCGTTTTGGAACCATCATGGTTTCCAGCAGTTGAGAATTGGGGAGAGGGTTTGTTTCTCAAGCTACGCGACGGAGCAGTCCATACATGGTTAGAACGTCCAGGGGTTAAGACCAGGCTGCAGCAACTCAGCACAGGGCATAGAAAATGGATTGAAGGCCGTAAGAGTGAACGGTCCTTTCCAGGTGGGCCCTATGTGCTCCTGCACACGCTCTCACATCTCCTGATACAGTCCCTCGCCATGCGCTGCGGTTACCCTGCAAGCTCGATCCGGGAGCGGATCTATGCTGACGCAGAGGCTGGGCGTTATGGTATCCTCCTCTATACCGGGAGCCCTGATGCCGAGGGAACCCTTGGAGGACTCGTCCAGCAGGCTCGGCACATCGAGGCTCACCTGAGTCATGCACTGCGGACGGGCGCCCTTTGCTCGAACGATCCAATCTGTGCACAACACGAGCCGGGAGAGAGCATGGAGAGCCGATGGCTCCACGGCGCCGCTTGTCATGGTTGTGCGCTAGTTGCAGAGACCTCGTGCGAGATGCGAAATGATTACCTCGACCGCGCACTCGTTATACCAACACTAGCAAGCGCTGACTCAGCCTTCTTCGGAGAGATCCGATGACGAAAGCATTCCTTGCACTTCCCGCGCATCTTCGCAAGCGTCTGGCGCAGGCCCTCGAATCTGGCATGCTATCGATGCAGTGTTCTGAGGTTGCGCTTCGATCGGCGCTCGGCCTGCGAAAAGGTGTTGAGGGAATCATGGCGGCTCTTAGCGAGCTAGAAAAACTGGGAGTTGACGGGCCTGCAGCTGCTGCTTGGATTAGAGCCATTGAGGAGACCTCTCTGCTCACTCATCGTCCCGATCTCGTATGGTCCGGGCCTGAAGTTCCGGGCGTGTACGCTCGGGACACGCGCCGAGTTTACGAGGAACTCCTCAGTTCAGCTGAGCATTCAGTCTGGGTGAGCACCTTCGTATATTTCGACGGACCCCGTGCGTTCGAGGTCCTTGCACGTAGAATGGATGAGAAATCAGATCTGCAAGTCACACTCCTGTTGAACATTCAGCGCCGCCGTGCAGACACTTCGACTGCCTCGGACCTCGTGCGGCGCTTCACAGATCGCTTCTGGGGGACGGACTGGCCGGGATCGTCACAGCCATCTGTCTACTACGATCCTAGATCCCTCGATCCAGAAGGCGCTGGGGGAGTCCTTCACGCTAAGGCCGTGGTGACCGATGGGGAAGTCGTATTTGTGACCTCAGCGAACTTGACCGAGGCCGCCCTGGACCGTAACTTCGAGCTGGGTCTACTTGTCCGGGACACGGCGCTCGCCACAAGCGTGTCTAGCCATTTCCGCGCGTTGATTGATCGTGGACTGCTTTGTCCATTGCCGATGAAATGATGTTTCTGATATGCATAGACACACGGAATTCCTCAAGGTCTTTGAGCAACTTCCGAAATTCGCAATTGATCCTGAATTGATAAGGAAATTTCTTGCTTTAGTGTTTTTCGCAAGTGAAAGATTAAAATATCAGAGTTTCCTTTATAGAATCGTTTCCTCTTCCTTATCTAAGTCGGAATTAATTTTTAATAATTTACCGATTTCAATATCTTCCCATTCTTCTTCTGTTAGCTTTTCAGAACATACTAAGCTAGCCTTTTCGTTTTTGAGAGACTTGCTTCGTAAAACAGCTTGAGTTTCCTGGGAAACAAATTCGAGTAATCCTGATTGAGAAGGATCCCTTTCTAGATGATAGAGAGAATAGAAATGTTCGCGGCGGCTTGAATACCTGAATGCATATAGAGAAGTTCCATCTGATAATAGGAAATTTAATCCGCTGTATTCTCTTTTTTTTGCCTGGCCGATGGCCTGTGTTATTCCTTCTTTCACGCTTCCCTTATCCTTAATATTTTGAAGAATGAAATAAAAATAGGCTTCCGAATCTGTTTCACCTTTTAAGTGCTCTTTGTATTCTGTTTTTAGAAGTGAAATTAAATAATCCCTATCTACTGATCCGTTGTGGGCAAATAGCCAGTTATTGTGCTTGAATGGATGTGAATTAAATTCGGAAGGAGAAGCTCCAGTGCCTTTCCTTACATGTGCGATAATAATCTTTGATCTAACGCGTTTAGATAAGTATGGAAATTTAGAGTGCACATCTGAAGCGGATATGCCTTGCTTATAAACTTTTGATTGATCGTTTTCATACCACCCTAAGCCCCAGCCATCTGGATTATAATTCGAAAGCTTATTGAATATTTCTAATGAAAACTCAAGGTCTACTGGCTTGTTAGCATTTATTCCTAATAATCTACACATCTTTATAGCTCCATTTTACAGTTTCGAGTATCAAATAAATTGTGCAAGATCTAAACAAAAGATATACTATTTCAATAGGGGTTACAAATATGGAAAGTGATATCATTGATATACCTCAGATTGTATTAACATGGAGTGGGTGGTTTCTTTGGTATGATCTAAAAGAAGATGCAAGATGTGGAGGTATTAAAATACCTAACAAGATATCTGGCGTTTATGAAGTAAGATATTTTAATATGGAAGAACGATTAACTATAGGGAAGGCATCTGACCTTAGGATGCGAATTAGGCAGGGTTTAGTGAAGGGAAAAACGCAGCATTCATCGGGAAAAAAGATTCGTGCCAATGAGGATGTCTCTAAGATAGTAATAAGATGGGCTATTACTGAAAGACCTGCTTCTGTTGAGGAAGAACTCCATAAAAGATATATTGAAAAATTTGGAATACTGCCTAAATATACCAAGCATACATAGTTAAGGCTTGAGCGAATTCATTTAAATCATAGATTTGAGTAGCTTTTTCATGAGGAGATTTTGAGATGTATATAAGATTTGATTATCTACATGATTGCTTAGTCTTATTCCCCAAAATGACATGTGTCCTTCATGGGAAAAAGTATGATATGGATGGACTTGGCGCTAAACTTAGTGATGTGGTGGAAAAAAACTCTTTAACGCTGGAAGACTTGATGCTAATCAGAGATGCCGAAGAATGGGAATAAGGAAAATTTTGGCCAGATCCTGAAGCAATGCTAAAGCTGAAGAAACCTATTGAGGGCTGTTTCAGGTTTGGCTGGGAAGGTCGAGAGGCTGCAATTAAAAAGCTTTATGGAAGATTTCAGCATATCGAAGTGGTATCAATTATACTTAGATTTGTCGATCCTAATAACTTTGGCATTATAAGCCCTCCAGTTGAAAAATTCCTAGGATTGCAGCCTCAAGAAAACCATGTTAAATATTATTTAACATATCTTGATTCTCTTAAGATCATTTCTTCCCACTACGAACATCTGCAAAGGCTGGCCGATGTAGATATGGCACTGTGGTGTCTCTGGCATTTATTAAAAAATTGGAGTAATCGCAAATTCAGGGAGAAATGGGATAAGGAAGACCAAAATAAAATATCGGGCATTCTGACTCAGTATAAAATGGACACATTCCTCAGGAAGCAAAAATTAAACCTGGCTTTATATGAAGTATATGAGCAAGTCAAAGAAAACAGACATGAGCCGAATAGGCTTTTGTTGGCTGAGTGTTTGGATGATAAGGAAATCGATCCTGAGATAGCCATGGTTATTGCTTCTTATACATTCGAGTGTCTGGTTTGGAGATTAATTCGCACAGCAAAACTAGAAAATAAACTTGAAGAGAAGACGCTTTTAAACATGATTAACAAATTAGAAGATGAAGGCTTTCTCGAAAATACCCGGGATGCTTTTCACAGGTGTAGAAAACTGAGAAATTTTTCAATTCATCCCTGGATTTCAAACCTAAACTGTGATGAACGGATAGAATTTGTCAATAAAGTAAATTCTTTAGTAGGGGTTAGAGTTTAAAACAAAAATTCGAATTCATGTTGTGCTTTCAACTCTTAAATCCTTTCATGCACCAAAGAGCTGCTTTATAAACTGGTCGCCGTTTTTGTCCAGATCCCCATCTAAACTAAATGATAATGTGCGGATATTTATCCCTCCAACCTTCTCATTTATTGGCTTAGAAATGTGGGCAGGGTATATGAGCACAGCATCTGCACATCCTTTAGCCTCTGCGTAAGTCACAACTTGACTGAGATCCGTGTTGCTAATGCGGTCTGGAACCTTATACTTCGTATCCAGAACGAATTTAGCCTTTTCTGTTATTTTTTCAGAAATAACAAGATCAATTTTGAATTCTATTTCCTTATCTGTGCCGATGCGGATATGTTCTTGTTCTTTTAATTTATATTCATCGGGAATTCTGTTTCTTAGCCATTCTGCTACGAATTTTTCATACAAACTAGACATGTTAACAAGAAAAGGTAGAAACGTATGGTCTCCAATTTTATGGGTTGGGCCACTGTGATCGAGGAAAAATCGACATAAACAATGCATTGGATGATAGTCGTCATTCAAACGATTGTATAGCCTTCCTATACAATCCCCCGGTGACTGAGGTACAAGAGATATCAGCCCGATCAAGCTCCGGTATGCTTTACGAATCACAGGCAATGATCTCTTCGTACACAATCCACTTCGGGGTATACAGTGGAGAGTCCAGCCAAGTATATGGTTGTCGTCGATATCAGCAGTGTGATCTTGAAAACGGCATAATAAGGTGGTGTCCCACGGTCTTTGTATAACACGTTTTAAATCTAGCCTTCCTCTTAAACAGGATAAACGATCATGCAGGTTTAAATAAGACCTGTAAAAGCCTTTACGACCGCGATCCATCACTCTTTTAGCAAGTATAAGAGCCAGTCTTTCGTAAAAGTCTTCTAACGAGTCAGAATTCATGAGGCCTTCAATGAATTTGAAACTTTTTAAGTTATAAGCATATTCAAGCATTAGAAAAAGATTAGACAAAGGGATTTTTGGCTGCAGGCTGATATGGAAGTAATCTGTTAACGGAATATATCCTACCCAACCTTGGCAAGTAATCTGCCATTCGTTATTCGTTTTAAATGAAGGAGTTTCAATACTTACCTGTTTTTTATAGCGATTCCATAATATTTCACCTAGCTCAAGATTGAAGTCTTCTTTTGCTAAACTAAAGGACTCATATTCTCTAAGAGATATGATTTGAGGATCTCGAGAAGCCATTATTAAAGTCTATCTTTGATTCCTACCCAATTGAATTCTTTAGCTTTTTCTGGTTGATCATAAAAATACTCTTCTAAATAAGGCTCGATTTCCATTTTCCAGATGTCTTCAATGTTATCTTTGAGTTTCTTATTTAAAAAGAAGGTGATGCCAATGTGGTAGTGTTTATCATCGATTTCAGTATTTAGTTTCTCCAGAATCTCAATTAAAGATTTTATAGGAAAATCATTATCTTTATGAAATTCCTTTAATATATTGAAATTCGGGTACAAGGGCAGAAAAGCGAATCTTCGGCGGAGAGCATGATCAACAAGTGCAATAGAACGATCAGCCGTATTCATTGTTCCAATAAGATTTACATTTTTTGGGATAGAGAGGTGTTCTCCCTGGGAAAGAGGGATGCTTTCATCTCTATATTCGAGTAAATACATAAGTTCACCAAAAACTCTTGCGAGATTTGCTCGGTTTATCTCATCGATTATTAAAACACATTTGCCTGACCGTTTTTTTGCTTCAACACAAAAATCTAGGAATCGACCGGGGATCAACTTGAAATCTAAATTCCCGTCAGAACGAGTTTGAGGTCTTATACCCTGCATAAAATCTTCATAAGCATACGCTGGATGAAATTGAACAATGTCGGAGAAGCCATCTGAGCCGCTGATCATATGCTTTGCAAGAAGTTTGGCGGCATATGTTTTTCCCGTACCAGGGGGACCATATAAGATGGCTTGTTTTTTCCTCTCAATTGCTCGAACCCATCTTTGCAGCACCTCCTCTTCGATGCTTGTATCAGATGCTAGCTTAGAAAGAGAATAAACAGGTTGCTTATCAATCTCAGTTTCTATATCAATCTGCTCTAAATAATCATTAATTGCTGGAATTGGATTATCAGATGCAGCTAAGAGTACAAGAGGAAACAGTCTTGTGAATCCCTCTAAAATCTGTTTTGTAAGCGCTGTCTCCGACAATTGTAGGATTCTTTCTTTCGGAATTACTCCAGATACATCAATTCCTGATTCTTCAGGATTTTTAAGCCATCTATCCCACGCAATTGAGGCTCGATCTTGAGATTTCAATACTTTTGACTTCGCGAGTTCATCTCGGATCCCATATAAAATAGAATCGGAATCAAGGCATTCTTTGATAAGAGTTTGCAAAACTTCAAAATTGTCCCTGCAGTTTTTTAAGAATTTCATCCGTTGTTCACTTCCATATTCACCTATATAAAAACCATATTCAAAACGATCTTTGTTTATCCAGATGGATAATTGTGCATCTTCTGTTCTTTTTCCACCTTTTGGATAAAAAGCTCCCCAATAGTAATCCCATGCTCCGCCACGCCCAAAATCGTTCTTAGGTATTCGAGAAAAGATTTTGCTCCTCGTTTCCATTAAATCTTTGATTGGATATGGAAGTTCATCAGCAACTCTTTGGAAAAGATTCCGCATTGGATTAATTACATACTTTTTGAAATCCTCTATTTTTGATGAATACAACTCGCTCTTGGGATTTTGATGTAATTCTTCTAGAAGTGTAAAAGTCATTTCGTGGAATGGACATCCATACTCTGCAGGCGGTTTATCCCTTACTCCATTATCAGGTGGGTCCGATTCTATAATAGGAGAATTATAAATATCCTCGAATTTTTGTTGATCGAGTTTGACCAATGTTCTTTTCCAGCCAGCTTCATTAATTCTGCGATTCGTGAAATCTTCCCATTCAACTGGAATTCGGTGTCTATATTTTTCTTCAGGAACATAGTAATACGGTCCCGTAACTCTTCCAATTCCTATAACTTCCGAAGTTCCGCGATTTGAGATGACGCGATCATGCTCCTTAATTTGATTTGCAAATGTCCAAACCTGATCCGTTCCTGTTTTTGTCCAGCCTGGATATTTTTTTACAAGCTCGTTTCTCAAAGAAATGAACTCAGATTTATTCATTTTTGAGATGTCACCGAGATCGTCCCATCCAATAGCAATAAAAGAACCATCTCTACAATTTTCCCAATTCCATGCCTGTTCTCCAGGTGCGATTTTCCAGTATTGGATTTTCCTGAAACTAAACTTTTTTACAGCAACAAGCCAATGACAGAACATGTCAAAAAGATCGTCATCATTCATTTCCGGGGTTTCAAACTTATGCATTTCTAGACTTAACTCTTCAACTATTTGCTTAATTTTTTCATTGATTTCAGGATATTCTATTAGACTTTGCCAATATGAGGATCCTGTAAGATAATTTAAAACTCGTACAGGCTTACTGTTAATGAGCTTGAAATCAACCGGCCTAATAGCATTTAAGATTGGCGATAAAAAACCAGATTGGAATCCCTTTATGTACGGGGAGTTTGAAAATTCCGTGCAATATTCTTTTAGTTTGCTCGGATTGTTAATGGATTTATCAACGAAATTATAGATTTCACTGGATATTCTGGGCCAATCATTGGATTTTGCCCAGCCTGCATTTTCAAACCACTTCTTGATATTTCCATTTATAACAGGTGCAATAGAGATCCAGGCTCCTTCCTTTCGAAGACGCTCCGTATCTGAATAAGGTAAAATCTTTAAAAGAACTGAATCTGTAATGTCCTCTCCTCTTGTGGCTGCTTTTCTAATACTCTCAAAGTTGAGCTTTCCGATCTCTCTTGATTCTTTCAATTTTTTGATATTCTTTTCTGCATCATCACTTTTGGAATAAGAGGTGATGAATTCTTGGAACAGTGATAGGAACTTATCCCGTTTGTCTATTGAGAGCAGTGAATTTTTTGCCAAGGAGTAACATACCCAAATGAATCCTTGAATATCAACTATGTCTTTCGGTTGATAAGAAGATAGAGAATTTTTTAATTCATGAACGATACTTTTTATCGCAGAGTAAGAGGATGGATTTGGATTAGGATCCCATTTATCAGATTCATCAATGAAGCTCATGAGCCATTTTGTGGTTTCTGGTTTCACAAAATAATCTTCTTCAGGATAACAAATGAATAAAAAATATGTAGGGAAAGTCCATTTATTGGGCAGGTTATTTTCTTCTATATATTCTAAATACTGTTCTAGTCGTTCGCTAGAAGCACCTTCGCCAAACAATAAATTGTAGAATGCTGCACAAAAAGATGACTTATCAAGTTCTTTGCTGTGCAAGATATTTAAGTCCCCACTAAGAGGCACACTAAACCATAGAAGGTTATTATCTTTCCCGATTTTTTTGACTCTTGAAATAAATTCGTCATAATTTTGATCTTGAATTAAGTCGGATAGATTTTCCTTATTTAAGATTTCCTTTGCTTTGTCTATTGTTTGTTGCTTGTACTTGACTTCTTCATCCATGAATTGTGGATCGTTGAAGTTTTCAAATGATGAGAATTTTCTTTGAAATAAATCAATGAGCTCGTCAACTTTTTTTTTATTTAAAGCCATGTTTGAACCCCCTAAGTAACATATACATAACAAGATGATATAATTTCCAGATATCTAGGTCAATATGCTCCATTTATACAAATAAAATGTCTGAATTTAAAAAATAGGCTAAGGTTCTCGTTCTTTTAATTTTTGACTCCCAATTTAGCATGTGATATATATTTAGCTTCGGCAAATAGGAGAGGGAAGATAATTTCCGATAAAACCCATAATTCACCCGGAAGGCATATTCCGTTATCCTATAAGAGGATATAGAGCAAGAGGAAAATATGTGTGAGCTATTTGCAATGTCATTCAACCAACCAGTAAGGCCATCAATTTCCTTTAATGGTTTTAGACGTCGAGGTAAACAAAATCCAGATGGTTGGGGCCTAGCCTTGTATCCAGATAAATTAGTTCAGACAAGCGTTTTGTGTATAAATAATCATAAGAATAATAATATTAAATAAAAAGTGATGAAAATATGTATATAGCTGAGTTGAGAGGAAAATTGTCTCCTAAAGTTGAATGCATGGAAGACGTTTTAACTTCAAATGTTTTCTCGTTCTTCAAATATGCTGATAGGAAAACTTTCCTAAAACCATTTCTTAATGAATTAGGTTTTGAAATTACTCAAAATGATGCAGAAAAAGCAGAATTTGTATTTTGGCCTTCATATCAGGATGGAACTGAGCCTGATGTCGTGCTTATAGCAGGCAATTATTATATTCTTTTCGAGGCCAAATACTTTTCAGATTTTGGTCCTGATCAGCTAAAAAGAGAGGTTGATGGCGGCAAATTAGCCGCAGAGAATTTAGGTAAACAGTTTTACTTGATTGCCATTACTGCTGATTATAGTGAGCCAAAAGAAAAATTTTACTCTATCGATACGCAAACTAATTTCAGATGGATTAATTGGCATTATGTTACTTCTTTCTTAGAGGAGAGACTTGAAAAGGCTGTTTCTGACCGTCGACTAACGGAGGATTTGCACTCCTTACTTATTAAAAAAAATCTTAGAAAATTTGACAGCTTTTTAAGTTTGTTCTCTAAGATGGCAATAGAAGAAAGTAGATTTGCATTTTTTGATTATGTTTCAGCAAAGTACAGGGGAGAATTTATTGGATTCTTAGAAGCATTTGCATATTGGACCAAGAGAATTGAAAAGCATAAATATTTGTTTCTTGATATAAGCAAGGAATTCTCTTGGGGAATTCAAGGAAAAGAATTTTCCAAGATAATCAAAAGAATATTTTTTGGAGGGAAATATGGATAAGAAACATATGAATGAACAAGCTAACCTAGCTTTTGAATTTGTTGATAAGTTGTATTTTGAGATTACGTATTTGATAAAAGAGATTGAGGGACTTTTAAAGCGGGAAGATGAAGTATTTATTATTGGGAGGACACGGGGCTATGGGATTACTGTCGGAGGTTCTACTGGAATAGATTCTCCAGACTGGTGGTGGTATAAGAAGTTTTCTGTGTTTTTTGTTAAGGAGAATATGACAAGAACCCAAGCTGGAAAAACAATAACTTCGTTTCAAAAGGATTTAAAGATAATTTATTTGATAGTAACTCTTTCTGATAAAGATATTTCGTCTCCAAAGATTGCCATTGGGACTTTATACGATATTAGCTGTAAGTCTGCTGAATCTTTTAAGAAATTTGAAGATGCAACAGGGTATTATTTAAATTCAATTTGGGATTTAGCAAAGAATCATCCTAATTTTTCGGCGGGAAGCTTTGAAGACAAATATATGAAGTTTAAAGCAAGGTTCGTAACGAAAGATTTGTTCGATATTAATAACACTCAAGACATGCAGAAAAAGTTATTGAATCCTGTATTAAAACAATTTAGAAGTATTTGATTTTAAAATATCTCATTGAGCATGTATTTAATAAATTAGGGATTAAATTACAGGAATTTTCTATAAATATTCATAGGGGGCTTAAGTGAAACATAAATTACATAAAGTTATTGGAGCTATTTTCGCTGAGGATTTGTTTCCAGGACATCTAATATTAAAAGATCAGGCATGTGGCGGGAAGCAAAATGTCCCATTATTTTGCTCTGAAGAGAAGTCAAATCAAACTAAATATTGCGATGTAGATTTATTGATAGTTAAATCTAATAAGATTAAAGTCATTATTGAAATTGAACAAGCAAATATAAAGCCAACCCAAGTATGTGGGAAATTTCTTACCTCAGCTCTATCATCTTTTTATATACATGAGAATAAGGATAGAAATAATTTTGGAATGGACGAGAAAGTATTATTTATCCAAATATTAGATACTTCAAAACTCAAAGAAGGATCAGATAAAATAGAACAATGGAAAAATATTGAGAATTCTATAAAACAAATAATTCCAGTTGGAGACAGTAAAATTAGAAAATATAGCCTATTTTATGGAGATGTTTCGGAATTTAGTATCAATGGAGCGAAAAGGAAAGAACTTATTGGCTGTATTCGAGGATTTTCAAGATCTTAGAATATAAAAAAGAAGGGGGAGAAAATGGAAACACTAATAAAGAATTATCTCTTAAATATTGAACTGGGGAAGCCTCAAAAATTTAAAAACATGGGAATTATTCCCTTGAGCACCTCTGTCAATCATGATCCTGAATACATCACTTTGAAAGAAGCGTTGGATAAAAATCAGTTAACAGTCAAAGAAGTCAGCCACGGTGGCTCTGTGCCTGAATTGAAAGTTATAAATAAGGCAGAAATACACATTCTTCTTCTTGATGGGGAAGAGCTTGTTGGTGCAAAACAGAACAGGGTGCTGAATACAACCATTTTATTAAAGAAAAAATCAGAAACTATAATTCCTGTCAGCTGTACAGAACACGGGAGATGGTCATATGTTTCAGAGGAATTCACTGATTCTGGGACAGTCATGTCTCCAAAAATCCGGATGTTGAAGGCTCGTTCTGTTTCTGCATCATTGCATGAGTCTCGACAATACAGTTCAGACCAGGGGGCTGTCTGGGATGCTATTGATGAAATGTCTGCAGAAGCAGGGGTTAGTTCTTCTACTGGAGCCATGAAGGATGTTTTTGAGTCAAAACTTAAGGAATTGGATGAATATCTGAAAGTATTTAAATGTGTGCCTAATCAAAAAGGGATGCTTGTTTTATTAAACGGAGAGGTTGTGGGATTAGACATTGTATCACGTGAAGCAGCTTATAAGGTACTTCATGCGAAATTGGTGAAAAGCTATGCCATGGAAGCTATTCTGCAGAAAAAAGAAAATGGGGCAAAATCAAAGAATGACAAGGCAAAAGCATTTATTAATGAAGCATCAGTTTGTGGCGAGAAAAAGTATGAATCAATAGGAAATGGTTGGGACTATCGATACGAAGGGAAGAAAGTTGTAGGATCTGCTCTTTTATATCGAAAGAAGATTATTCATATGGCATTCTTTAGGGTTACTGAGGGTGAGAAAGTTGGTCCAATGGCTGGATATAGCAGGAGAAGGGGCTTTAGGACTGATTAGAGGGAGTGGGCACATATAAGATAATTTATTTAGATCTACATGAAGAGGTGTTTAAATATGAGAATAATATCTTGGAATTGTCAAGGGGGATATCGAAAGAAGATTGATAATATCTTAGAGCTTAATCCAGATATAGTGGTAATTCAAGAATGTGAAAATTTAGAGAGATTGCGTGTTTTCTGCAAAGAAAAAATACCATTAAAAAGCTTTTGGTTTAGTGGATTTGATCCCAATAAAGGAGTAGGAATATTTTTTCATGCTGATTATGAAATCCTAGGTGTTGAACATTATTCAGATATTGAGTTTATTATCCCAGTGAAAATAAGGAATAAATTTGAGTTTTATCTCTTTGCGGTATGGGCAATGGCGCCCTTAGGCGCAGATAAAGGTAAAACCTATCCATATCAAATTGAGAAAACAATAACAAAGTATGAAGGCATCTTAAAAAATAACCTCTCTATTCTTATAGGAGATTATAATACTCCTAATATTGAAAAGCCTGTTGAAAAAACATGGTTTATGGTTATTGAAGAATTTAAGAAACTAGAGATTTTTAGCGCTTACCATGAATATTTTGAGAAAGATTATGGAAAGCATAATCAATACACTTTTTATCAGCATAAGAATACAGAATTTAAACATATGCTAGATTATTGCTTCGCATCCAGATCAATTATAGAAAAAATCAGTAAAGTTGAAATAGGAAAGTATGAAGAT
>SDBS01000936.1_pt1 | contig 29378 bp, 18 predicted proteins | sample 2277091 | NCBI WGS metagenome assembly SDBS01 (sample SAMN10404972, study PRJNA504765) | marine sediment metagenome | isolation source: marine sediment core GS10_PC15, 163 cmbsf | place: Arctic Ocean: Southern Knipovich Ridge | collected 2010 | reverse complement strand
GACAAGCCCAGAACTTGCCTATCGCATGTCAAAAGCTTTTGGGGAACGAGAAATCATAGAAATGCAAGAGGGGATTTCCTATGGTGCAAATGATATCCGTGATGGAGTCAACCTTTCGATGCATACCAAAGAAAAGCTGACCATTTCTTCCACAGAACTTTTTACCTTAGAAAACTTAGAAGCATACGTAAAGCTTGCAGGCAACTTCCCCGTCACCAAGATCCGATTTGAATATCGCATGATAGAGAAAATCTTAGCCCTACCTTTTTTGAAAAAAGACATAAGCAAAATAAACTGAATTTGGAGTGAAAAATGAAACATTATACCTATCTTTTACCAACTGTACTTCTGACATTCTCATTTGCACATGCTGAAGAGACTGCCTGTATTTGTGAACCAAAATACCATCGCGTTTATGTGGGTCCAGATCTATTTTGGGATCACCTTGCACCTGATACTTCAGAAATAGAAGGGATAGAAATCTCTGGAAATGCTTTCTATGGAAGCATTAGAGGAGGTTACGACTACCTAAGAACTAAGGCTTTTTACTTCGGTATAGAAGGGCAGTTTGGAATCGGCATAAGCTATATCACGGTCTGCATAACAGATTATACGCCGCTCTGGGAAGGGAATTTTCCCTGCAAATACCATGAAAAAATCAGAAGAACCCCTTGGATAGGTCATCTTGAGCAACGACTTGGCTATACATTCCAAAGTCCCATTTTTTGTTCTACTACACTCGTGCCTTTCGTTGGAATAGGAGGTTATTATCTCAGACCTCATTGCAAGAACAGCAGTTCTTTTTCTCATTGGTTTTATGGCGCCATAGGGCTAAGAGGAGATCACGCGTTTTCCGAAAATTTTGATGTCGGCCTCCACCTCAAAACAATGTATGTATTCGCAGGGGAAAACCGTTTTGCTATACAGTCTGAATCAGTGAAATCATCTATTCGAAATGTATGGGGATATGAAGTAGGTATTCCTTTTACTTGGTACATAGGATGCGATCAACAATGGGATATTCAACTCCATCCATATTTACTGAAATTTGATGCGAATAATACTAGCAATATCCTAGGAATTCGCCTCCAATTTGGGTGCAATTTTTGATGAAAAGATTTTGTTTTCATGGTGATGGTATGCATTTTGGATTCCTACTGCTATTATAGGTGGAATGTTTTCCATATATCCCCCAAGGAAAAAACAGAAAAGATGTTATACTCCCTTTGCAGCTAAGCAACAATTTTTTGTTGAAAAACAAGGCAAAAAAATTAAACTGTTCAACCCATAAATCGTCTACTTTAGGAGATAATATGAAAAACTTTTTAGCGATATTTTTGCTTTCTTTTTTACTTTCCAATCCCTGTTTTAGCAATTCTAGTAAAAACGAAAATACACTTAATCCTAAAATCGAACTTCTTACGAGTATGGAAAATATAGATTTTTATCTTTTCAAGGTTTCTGGCTTCGATCCAGGTGAAAAACTTCACATATGCTCAAAATCTCTCCACGAAGTGATCGAAAGTGACGTGGTTATGTCCCCGACAGAATATATGATGCTAAGCTCTTCACCAGCAGTAAAAGGCTGCCCAGAAGGAGATGCTACTATTACCATACACGGGGAAAAAGGGGAAAAAGTCTCCTATGAGTTACATTGGACAAATCCCTCTTTTTCTAAATCTACACCTTGAAGAAGGTGTAGATAAATAGGGTGAAGCTCCCCAACTTTTTCATCTTTGGCCGTGCTCTTTTCTTCGATAAGTTTTATCTGGGCATGCTGGCATATCATTTGGTAGCAGAGGAAAAGGTTCCTCAATTTTTTTCTGATCTGGATTATTATTTTTCAATTTGCAGATTTCGATGAGGCAGGAAAAAACCGATACTCTTTTTGGATACAGCTATACCCAAATCTCCGCCCCTGGCCAGCCCCACATACTAAAAGTCCAGGTGACGCCTCTCAAACATTTTCTATAAGCATTCTAGCCTGGGTAAAAGCCGGTCTCTCTGCAGCGTAAAATATCAGACAAAACTCTTGACTAAATAATTTAATTGATCTATTTTATGTTTTTTATTTCCGGTTACTCTGATATAATACCATTATTTTTCTATGCAAAATGAATTAAAGAAGGAGAAGCGATATGTTTAAATATTTGAAGAACGGGACATTCGGCCTAGCATTTAGGGCCCCTTCCTATTGTAAAAGATTCAGAAACTCAGCACTTCCTTATCACTGGAACGACGGGGAGTGGAAAGACCAATTGTTTTCATCACCTACTCCCTCAAATCCGTGAGAAAAACCAAAAAGCTGTCATTGTCGACACTACAGGTGTTTTTGTTCAGAGTTATTTTCGGGAAGGACATGACATTCTCTTGAATCCCTTTGATGAGCGATCCACCCCTTGGCATCCCTGGGCAGAGTGTAAAGAGCCTTATCACTACAAAGAGATAGCAAAAAGCCTGATTCCCCAAACATCGCATGACCCTTTTTGGTCTACATCCGCACAAACAATCTTTGCCATTGTTTTGGAACACCTAGATCGAGAAGGGGAGAAAAGCACAAAAAAACTACTCAAACTTCTGCTAGAAGAGCCCCTCGAACAACTCTTTGATGAGCTCCAAGCATCTCATCATCATGAAACCAGAGCACTTTCCCTTCTCGATCCAAAATCTGAAAAGACAGCCACCTCTATTCGCTCCACCGCAGCGAGTTTTGTAGACTGCTTCAGTTATCTTGAGGATACCGCCCAATCCTTTTCTATCCGTAAGTGGATTCAAGGAATGAGACAAGGACAATCGGTGCTTGCCCCAATAGCGGTGGACATACATTCCAATATCTAAAATGGGTTCGTTTCGTAAAAATTGGCATTGAGGGCTTCCAGCACCAGATTCTACATGGAGGGAAGCCCAAAAGCTGCAAATACCACTATGATAGTCAAAGTCCGTGAACAAATGGGAGTTTAAAAACAACCTACATCTTACTACAAAATCAGATCTTAGCCATAATCCCACTACAACTTGTAAAAAGGGCTATCTATGGAAAACTTTCGAAAAATTCTTAAATATTTCTCCTTCCCCATCCTGATATTGGCAGTATTAATCTCATTTGCTGGATACATGGCATGGAAGGAATTCACAATCAAAGACCTTCTAGTCACTGAGGCTATTTAGGGTAGTAAATATGCTGTAGCGATTTTGGCTCAATATGAGAAGCCATGGAAGCTTGATACAAGAATCGTTCAAGAGGCTTTAATAGGTAATGAAAATGCTCTTAGTATCCTGAAAATTGTTGACTCTAAGCCTGATTAGAAAACGTTGGCTTGGCCGAACCAATAGAGCATAGGGACTGAAATAAACTAACTAACTCTAATTCCTCGACATTTCCAACCACAGCATTGCCAAGACTTGGGCTACCCACCACAATAACAAGGCTTTGCGCTCTGGAGATAGCTACATTAATACGATGCTTATCTAACAAAAATTTTAACCCTCTAGGTGATTCACCAGCATCGCTGGAGCACATGCTAAGAAATACAATTGGAGCTTCTTGGCCTTGAAATTTATCAATACTTCCCACTTTAGCCTGCTCTCCCAAGGCTTTCTTAAGTTTTCGAACTTGGAAGTTGTAAGGAGCTACAAAAAGAATATCGTTCCAGTCAACTATTCGCTTTTGTCCATCATTCCCTCTAAAAATTCGACCAATCAATTCTTTAGTTAGACTTGCAATTTCAGCTACTTCCTCATCTGATGCCTGAGTATTGCCCTTATGAATAACGGGAACATAGATAATGCCAGCTTCCTTGTTAAGCTTCCCATCATATCCAGATGGTAACTCTATTATTCGCCGCTCATTATTCGGGTGTGATGTAAGCTTGCCTTCATAGATATATTCACTAATGAAATCATTTATAGCGCTATGCATACGGTAAGTAGTGCCTAAAAAAACCCCCATTTCCTCTGAAATGGTAGGAGCATTTTTTAGCAGGTAATCCAAAGCCGAAAGACCACTATCCGCTGGGTGATCTCCTTGAGTGGGCTGCCCTAACTGCATCTGGTCACCCATTAGAATAAAATTTTTTGCACAACGGCTCATTGCAACCAGGTTCGCTACCCCCACCTGACCAGCTTCATCAATGAAAAGATAATCCAATTGATTGACCATATCTTCACGAGCAAAGCCCCAAGCTGTGGTCCCTAATACACATCCAGGCTTAATGGAATCTGCTAAATCTTCATTTTTGATGATAGCGATTCCTTCATCAATTAATGAAGGTTCTGTTTCCTTAGTACATGCAAAAGTTGCTTCGATTTCTTTTTCTTTGCAGTGCTTCGCAGTTAAAAGGAGAAGATTGTTAATCGCTTTGTGACTATTACTTGATATCCCCACCTTGAACCCATCTTTTACCAGTTCGGCAATCATAAACTTTCCCGTATAAGACTTCCCTGATCCAGGAGGTCCTTGAATCGTCAAATAACTATTGTTTAAATTTCTAATAGCTTTGAGTATCTGATCCATCTTCTCAACTGGATGTTTACTAGCAGCTATTGGACCGCCTTGGTGATCTTTAATAACTGGTTTTGAGCGCGCAAGAAAGTCAATAATGGCACAGCGTTGCAACTGTCCAGACTCATAAGCAGCCGCAATTTCATAAAGTGCTTGAGGAATAGGCTTCGGACTAACAAATTCATAGGGGACTAAAGAGATATTTGGTTTGGGCTCTTGTTTGGATTGTACAACTATCAAGCCACTTTCTAAATCGCTCATTTCCGAAACATATGTAACTCTATCAGTCTCGCCATTGGTATTTTCTACACCCAAAACAAAAAATTTTTTTGTGGCCCCTTTAAATTCTTGCAAAATATCAAAACTATATTCATAGGCTAGATTCCTTGCTCGCGCAGAAGGCTTAAACGCCTCCCTTTTTGTACGCTTACAAAAAGCTAAACAATCATCATCATCCAGCAATTCTTCATCACTAAGTCCAAGCCTATCATACATGCGCCAAAACACTGGTTTGGATTCTCGTCGATGAAATTCCAGCATTCCAGCAAGATTATTTTCTAAATCAGTAAATCTAGCGTTGGTAGATGTAGATGCTCTAAAAAGTAATTTATCTCTTAGTTTTATGGTCTCGGTGATTTCCTCTTGAACTTCCGGCTTACACACCTCTACTTTTCCTCGATAAGTGATATTAAACTCCTTTTGACGTTTTCGTAACCATAAGACAAGCTCTTGGGTAGATTCGCAATCATCAATATTGTAGTCACGAATGTCATTGAGAAGCTTCGACGCCCGCCAGGCATCTACTTCTTTACAGTTCTCATGAAGATTATCCCACTTCTCATATAAGACTACAGACTCACTACCGCTACCAACTTCTGTTCTTCTTTTTCCTCGATAAAGACGCTCTACATTTTTAATGGAATAGCGTGTTTCCCCAATTACAACCCCACCTTTAACAACTTTATAAAGATCAACGAACACTTCATTGCGCAATAATTGATCAACCTCATTTTCGCAAATACCAAAACGACCCATTAATCTACGACAAGCATCAATTTCATATTTAGCATAATGATAGATGTGCATACTTGGATCTCGTAACCAACGATCATAAACCCAAGTAATAAACTCTCGAAAAGCTTCCCGTTCCTGCTCTCTAGAATGAGCCCAGAAGTCTTTATAATCCCTATTTCCTAAATCATCGAAATATACACAGCCCAACAAATATTCTAATCCATTTTCGTGATAAGGAAATCCTTCAATATCAAAGAAAACATCTAATGATGAATGAGGAGGCAACAAAGATAATCCACGCTTTTCATCATCCAAAGGAATCAATACTTCATAATGGGGCTTACTTTGGCTAGAGCTAATTTTTTGGATAGTTGCCTGTTTTTTTAGACCCATAAAAATAGAGTGATTTATCCATTTAACATTTTGTACATCTGTTTCAATTAATTGCCACATAGTCCAAATATCCATTTGATTTAACTTCTTAATTTGACTACGGGTAATTCCAGCTATTTGAAGTAGGTGGTCTCTTTCTATTAGCAGATTGTTTGCATGTGATGACCAATCCCCCCAGCCTTTAGAATCAGCGGGATTAGGCATGTTTTTTGGATTGAAATTATTTTGAGTCTTAAGAAAGTTTTGTTTGATCTCTCGGTAGTAGTAGAAATAATTCTTAGCTCGCAAAATCTTTTTTTCACCCGTACCCAAAACGACAACAATCTGCTCAGGGGATCTACCTTGTACTATTTCCAGCATCTCAGCATAGCAACATAGCTGTACAACATGAGAGGGTTTAAGGTGTTTAGAATGTTTTGCATCCCAAACTTCATAATGATATTCGCCCAGATCACTTGCTCCAGGAACTTTAACGAGAAAATCAGCAAATCCTGCAAATTCACCCATTTCAAGTCGAGCTTGGTGAATCACATCTCTACCTTTCTCCATTTCAGAAAAAGTAGCTTTGTAACTTTCCTCAATATCTTCGGCCTGAATCTGAACAACATCTAGCCCCTGCTCTTTAAAACCCTCTTTGATTCTTATTTCATGAGCAATCCCTTTTCGACGAAGTGAATCTTTCATGGGATCCGGTACATCTTTCACGGAACTGACATCTGGATAATCAAGGCTATATCGATCCATCCATGATGCAAAAGGACTTTCAACAAACTGTATCAAATCTGAAGGAGAATAAAAATAGGAACCATTTTTTTTATGCATTTTTATTAAATAAAAGAAGAAAACCAACTTTCAAAAAAACTAGTGATATCATGTATGATCAGAGGGTGATATTCCCAATCTATTTACCCTGAGCACCTCCATTTCTCCTATCCTAATCTTTGAGTGTCCAGCTTCCTTTGCTTTTTGTATAATTTCCATTCGGTTGAGTTGTTTTCTTTCTGAAAGATCGGCCAAAACTTGTTCAATATTTTCTTGTTCATCAGCAATGCTAATAACTTCAGAGTGATATGGATCATTAATGTCGGTGTTTTTTAAAAATTCTTTAATAATTATCTTTTGAAGATATTCTTCTTTTTGTTCTTCAAAACTATCAGTAATTTTTGAACCCGCTTCCCGTATAATCCATCCAGTGGAATACGCCTCCATCACATTATAAGTAATTTCCGTTTCGCGACATGAACCTTGGTCATGACAAAAATCAAGATAAGAGGTTAATAAGTCTTCCATTGAGTCTTGCACTTCCTTTTCGGACTTTCCAACAAAAATTGTTGGAATAGAATAGCCTGGTACACCGCAATAATACAATTCTTCAATGGGATCATAATTTATGTGAAAAATAATATTGTAATAATCTATTTTTTTAGACATTTCTATAAAAACCAATTTTTATTTAAAGATACAATAAAAACAGTAAACAAAACCTACATTAAACTCAACTCGAAATTTATTTTTAATATTTGATCGAAAATTATTAATTAAAATATTTTGGAGACAAAAATGGTGCACTGACGGTGCACCGCGCATCAATTTTTGTCGGTTTGGACCCGCAAAAACCCGTTGCATCCATCAAGCAAGTACTTTATGCTTACACTCATAAATGTTGGATGGTGCTGGTGGAAATGGGGTTCTCCCTCCCTCATAACCCGCCGGTCGCTGGTTCAAGTCCAGCTTGCCCCATTTCCCTAAGCACCTCATTTCACTTCTGATTCTCCAGTTTATTATCGGTTACCTTTTGAGTACCGAAAGACTGGCAAAAGGAAATAGCTTCACATCCTTTACTAACCTTAGCTTCCGGGCAAGTGAGCTCCTCATCCGTTACACGGCCATGAAAATGAAAAATCCTGAAAAAAATGCCATACCCCATGTACGAGCAATTTCTATCTCGGAATCTTGAGCTACCAGAAACCTGTGGAGCGGAAACCCGCCATGGGAGCCCCTGTAAAAATGCTCCCAGGCTTCCTTCCTTGCGATGCTCTAAACACGGAGGGAAAACACCAATTAAACATGGGAAGAAGACAAAATATTCTCTAAAACTAAGGAAGCATGACAAGCTGCTGAGAATGGAAATTCTTGAATTGCAAAAGAATCTCCATAAACAATTGCGCAAAAAATGATCTCTGGACCTCTACTTCCTTTACGTGACAGAAAGCTAGCCAATAGTCAATGCAGTGCTCTCAAAAGCCTGAGAAGCGATGCGGTAGGTGCAATGATCACACCCCTCACAAATCGCTGGCAGAGTTTCACTTTTCAAACATTCCAAAATGGAAAAAAGTGTAGGCTCGACCCAAGAGTCATTCCCTTCGTAGGGGATATGCACCTTTTTAAAATCCAATCGATCATCAAACGAATCTCGATCTTTCAATGCATTTGCAAAAACAAAATACCCGGTATTAGACACCTCAAAGCCATTCATTCGAAATAGCCACTGGTAAAATTCAATTTGCTTTGCATAGCTGATAAGGTACCTATCAGTTTTGACAATCTCGCCATTTTTCTTCCTCTTTGGCTTAAGAGTGATCTCATTTTGCGTTGCCTTAGCTTTGTAGTCGACAATCACAAGCTTGCCTGAGGGAAGTTGCCAAACATCATCAATCGCCCCATAAAGAAGAAAATTGGTCTTAGGACAAAAGTACTGGATTCCAATTCTATTGTTTCTCCAATTTTCAAGGTTTGGATGGGAAAAAGGGACGGCATTCAAACCCATTTTTTCAGTAAATGGGTGGACAGATCCCTTGACTCTGTACTCATCAAATTCCATTTTGAGGAGGGCATCTACTGCGTTATTGAGAGTGTAAGGAGCCGATCCTGGAGGAGAGACTCCAAGTTTTCTATCCAGATAGAAACACCTAGGACATTGACAAAATAAGTCAATTTTAGAGCGACTTAAAAGAAAAGACTCAGTCGAGTCTGGATCAAACAACCTTTTTTTCACAGATAAACCCCAAATTATTTTTTTATGTTTATTTTAATTATAACAATATTGGATAATTACATTCAATTACCTTAAAATTAATCGATATAAATATTATGAATAAACATGTTATAAAATTATTTGTTAAAGAATGGGCTGAAGCAAGAGAATCTAAAAGCATTTTACATATTGACCAATCAATTACAAGCTTGTTTCATTTGACCGAATCTTCTGAACGTATATCTAAAATCGAAGAGATACCCTCTCATAAAACGTTCGATCTAATTCTCCTGGATATCCCGACAGAAATCGGGTTTATTGAATATGTAGATCGTGGAAGAACAATTAAAGCGAGAAAGCATTGGCTCACCTTATTAGAGGTACTGCCCTATTTATCTTCTAATGGTGATTGCCTATTTATGTCAAACTCATTGGACTTTCATTATATGTCCGGATTTGAAAATCTATTGAATAATAATGATTTTTATACCAATGCGTTATTCGATACTGAATTGAATCTGATTTTACTAGATTCCGGAGAATTCCCAGATCCAATAATAAATCCCGTACTTGCTCATATATCTAGAAAGGAGACCAATGAAATATATATTGACATACTTAAAACTGGAAAGAGTACAAGAGATGCAATTTATTCGTATTTATTACCTAATAACAACAAAAACAACATTAATTTAATTGAACGAAATAGTTTTTACGGCTTTGAACAGTTAAATGCCTCTCAAAAAATTGAGTGGATTGAAACACATTATAAAACTTACAAACAATATAGGCTCGAAGAACTGGCCATTTCTATAAATAGCCTTCCCATTAATGCATGGCATCATTTTGATGATCAAGAAAATGCAATCTATCTCCCTATATTTCCAGCAAATGCAGTCATTTCGCTTCCGCCCGAGGCTACCCATTGCTCTTACATTCAATTAGTATTAAATAGTGAAATAGTAACAAATAAATATATTTCGACTTTTTTCAACTCTACTTTGGGAAAATTAGTGCTCCAATCAGTTACACCTCCCTGTGGGCTTCAAATGGAGAGAGTTCAAAATCTCATTCTTCCTGTACCAAGTCTTGAGATACAGAATTTTATAGTCCAAATTGCAAAAAAACTCACTTCTCTAAATAATCAAATTAAATTTTTTGATTCAGAATTTTGCATAAACCCAAGCTACGGAGAGTCAATTTTAACTCAATTAAATGAAATGCTTGAAGTTGTCGGAAAATTAACTCATTCGGATAGGGTCAAACAAATCATTCATCAAGGAGAAACTAAAACTTCTGAATTCAAAGAAACGTTAAGCCTAGATGTAAGAAAACAAATAAAAGCGGATTATATCGAACTATCTGCTCTTAAAACAATAGTCGCATTTCTCAATACAGATGGAGGTCATTTAATAATTGGCGTCAGTGACGAAAAAACTATTATCGGTATAGATTCTGAAATGCAAAAATTTAATAAAAACACTGATAATTATCTACTTCATTGGAAAAATTTAATTAAAAGTCAAATTGGCGAACAATTTTACCCATTTATAGATTCAAACATTTTGCTAATCGATGGTAAAAATCTATTGCATATTGAATGCAAACCTTCTCAAAACCCTTGTTTTTTAAAAGAAAGTGATTTTTATGTTAGGACAAACCCCGCAACAGATAAATTGGAAGGTCAAAAACAACTCGAATATATTAAGAACCGTTTTCATTTGGTAAGGTCTTAACTTATACATTTGGTGCACAGCTGTGCACCAACCAAAAAACCAATTGTTGCTCTGAATAATGAAGAAGGCTAAAATGGACTTAAGTCCTACGGATTCATTGGTTTACGCAACATAAGATACATTATCAGACGTTGAATTTAACTCCCCTTTAGGCTATAGAAAAAGCTGGAGTAAACAATAATCGATAAGAAAGGACAAGATCATTCTCACTGAAAAAATATATAGAAAAAGAAACTTAGAATATCTTACCCTTCAGAACCATGGAAGTCTTAAGAAAAGACATTTTTCCATCTTTGCGTCGAATCACTTTTTAAAGCAAAATGTAGCATGAACAGAACTCAGAACCTTTCAAAAACAACTTTCATAATTTTTTCCGGAATTGGGCTTGTTTTTGTGTCAATCGTATATCCTAAACTCCCCAGCGAGATGAGAAATGGATTTTTGATATGTTTCTTAGTGTCCTTTCCACTTGCTTTATTTATTATCGATAAATTGATCGGCAAGCATATAGCAAAAGAGAAATCAACTGACAATATCCACTCTAAAAAAGAACCACTAAAGACTTCTAAGTCATATCAAGATTTGCTCACTAAATATACTCAGTGCTCCCAACAGATTAAAAAATGCCAATATTGGTCATTAGGCTGCTTATTTATAGGATGGATTATCATTTGGATTAACAAAAGTCTTGAAGCCCCATTGTATGATCCTCAATTTTTTTCGATAGCTGTCTTTGCCTTCGCTCTCTTAGTCGCCATGAAAGATCTCGAAAAAGAGTCCGTACTTGATCATCAAATTGTTAACTGCATCATCGAAGGATCTAAAATCGAGCAAGAGTGCAAATTAAAAGAAAGCCTTCTGACTAATTCCAAAAGCACCTTTCAAGGCTTGGGTATATATAGCTTTGCATTTGTTAGGATATCTCCCCGTTTGATGATTATATTCTCCGCTCTCAATACAGGAACAGCAACATTACTCGCGCGACATGAACTAGGACTCTTTCAACCAGTCCTATTTGGCATAGTTCTTGGAATATTCGCAGTTTTCTTTGGAAACTTAGCTTGCACTCCCTATAGAAAATTAAATCAGAAAATTGCAACACAAAGCTAAATTTTGATTCTTCCTAAAAAATTCAACCCTCTCAGCAGAATGGTAATTATCCAAAAGCTAAGGAAAAAGCATAAATGATCCAGTAAAGTGCTAAAGTTAAGATCAGCAAAAGACAAAGAGTACCCCAAATAAAAAAACCCCAAAAGACAAAAGGCTCTTGTTTTCTCCATTGCCAAATTCGACGAATATCCTGTTTCCAAGATTTCAATGAAAAAATCTTCTTAGAAATTTTCTCAGTTTTTATGTTTATGGTCTTTTTTTTCACGCTTACTTCATATCAATTTACTGCCAACACACCAATTTTCACCCATGATTGCTACCAATCTTTAATTTATTAGAGCATGAGTCGCTCCCCTCATAATGTAGGCACTTCTAGGACTTTTTCATTCGATTTGGTACATTGAATCACTAGTGACCCCCCAAAAATTATTTTAGCATAGAAATGAGAAATGAGGAAGAGTGCAGTACAAAGCTTCAAATAAAAAACCTTTGATTCTCGATCCAATAGAATGACCTTTTCGACCTGTGCTCATTTCTCTAAAAGAAGAAAAAAGAGGGTAGAACATATTGCATGAGACATATAAGCCCCCTAATGAAAAAGCGATCCAAATCCCTACTACTTCTTCAAAAACGAAGGAATAATTTTTACATTATCATGAGGATTTCTAATTTCTCCTTTAAAATCTGACACGAAAACACTATTAGCAAAATAGTTCTGCACCATTGCAATTATTTTTCGTTTTTCCTCTGCCGAAGTATTGAAATCATATCTTTTGACATACTGAATGGCATACACTTTATCATTTGCCTGATATGCCTTAGTCTTATATTTGAAATGAGCTTTTAATAGACTAGATGCCCGCTTATATGGAGAAGAAGTATTGATTTTAAGCCACTTGCTCAGTGGCCATTCTTTTCCAGATTGAAGCTTACACCAATCCCATACACCTGGTGTGTCTAAATTCCCAGTATCATGTTCAGCTTCTACAATTTCAACTATCTGGGTTGCTATCTTATGAAATTCTGCATCTTGTTTAGGACCAGAATCAAATTAGTATTTTTCATAGAAATGCTGAGCTAGCCCCGTGTAATCCCAAGTTGTAAACCCATCCCCAGGAACCAATTTGGTAGGCTACGAGATCGTTTACACTCACTTTTCCGGCAGTACCGCTGATTGTTCTTTTTCTGCGATCAACATACGAAACAAGAGCTATACACATTCCAGTTCAAGAATTGGTTTTTGACGGCATTGGCTATTCCTCAAGTTTTCCGTCTGTTCCCAGCTCCGTGTCTATGAACACTGCAGCTCGTCGCATACAAAAAACTTGAGGGCATCCTGGCCAAAATTCCAATTCTTGAACTAGAATGTGTATACAAGATTGGTCAATTTATTATATTCTTTTTGTATCTCCTTGCTTAGTGGAGCAGAATAGTTTCCATCAAGTAAGAAGTTAGTATCAGCCTTATTTCGTGCTTTTCCCATTTATCAAGCTTTTGGAATTTTTTTACTAATCTATTTTGATGGTAATTCTGTAACATCGCGGTTTTTCCAAGGATATTCTGCAATGAAATTTAATGACCACCTTGCAATTTTATGGCCCAGTACCATGCCACCCAAGACACTTAAGGTTGCTGTTGCGGCTGATCCCCAAGGAATGTGGCTGATGTCATAAAGATCCATACATGTAGATGAAATAGCATTAGCAGCTGTAATGCCAGCGACTAATGAAGGGACAATCCCTAAAAAAAATTCTGTCGAATTTTCTGATTTCATTCCATGCAACAACCAGGTAGACAATAAAGCTCCCAAGCCAGCAACAGCCCTTGCATTGAATACAACATTTTTCTCGCAGGGATAATCATAAAATGGCCTTACAAGGAAGCTGAATAGATTTTGACTGGTAATGTAAGCATTACACATATTTACAGAAAGATATCCTTGTTCAGGAACAAAATGTTTGCTAGCGATTGACGCTATGATTACTATTGCTGTTAAGGAAATTTGCGTATAAGGAAATAAATTTCTCGAAGAAATGACATGTGGAATCAGAAAATAACTAGCAAAACCCCCGCAAGCTAAACTCCCTAAAGATTTTCCCAATCCTAGAAATATATTACGGTGAGATAAAATTTTTAACCGTGTTGAAAGTGAACTAAGATCAAGAGTAGCATTACAATTTCGACATTTTTGAATTCGGAGTTCTGAAAGGCATTTTAAATGAATAGCATGACTTAGATCGTCAGTATTTTGATGTGAGACAACAGGATGTCCCTTTTCATATCCCCTTTTGCAATGATAGCAGCTGAAATCTTTAAGGGTAAAAGGATCACATTCACGTAGGGAAACTGACATTTTGAACCTCCGTTTTTAAAAACTGGAATTAGTATACTCTGTCAAAGATTAAAAAAATCCCTAAATCTGTTATCTAAAAAATTGCAAATAAAGTAAGCGGAAGATAGGTGTGTTGCATAATATAATGGACCCCGAATATTGGACCACCTGTTAAGTTACTCTTTCTGCTAAACTGTCATAGAGCGTCTGTGGAGGACAGTCAAATACGAGGAAATTTATCTTAAGGAGTATGAGACTGTAAAATGCCTTCAACGGGCCTTGGAGGATTACTTTGAATTTTATAACACTGAAAGGTTGCATCAGTCGCTAAATTACCTGACGCCAAGGCAAGTGTACCTATCGGCTTAAAAAATATTTTACATCTTCCCCTAGGGGGAGAGAAGGAAGCTCCTAATGGAGCTCTAAGAGTGTTCAAAAACCCAAGAAGGAGTAACTTAAATTACTTACATTTTGGTCTAGACATTGGGGTCCACCATACTCACAACTTAGTTGTAAGAAAACAAGTTGCCGTAGCAAGACCACTTAAAAATCCAAACGCAGGGATTTTGTTCATCTAATCTCTCCTTTAAAAATGCAGGAAAACTTCAAGGTCCTTTCAAATTATTTTAGCATAAAAGCAAAAATGAGGAAGAGTGCATTGCACAATACATAAGAAGCATCCTAATAGCAAAAATGATACAACTCCATACTACCTCTTCAAAAACGAGGAAACAATCTTTACATTATCGCTTGGACTTTTAATTTCTCCTTTAAAATCTGAAACAAAAACACTATTAGAAAAATAATCCTGCATCATTGCAATCATTTTTCCTTGGTCCCATAAAATTGTTACCCATTATTTGAATTGACACTGCAGGCCTATCAAAGAAAGCCGTAGCAGAAATGATTCCTTCTTCATGAGTAAACTGAATACTGTGATCCAAAATTTTATCGAGACCCATTAATTTACAAGCGCTTAAACAAGAACCATAGATAGCCACTTCAATCTTAGCCTTTGAAAACTCTGAGAAGGAAATGTTTTCGTTCATAAACATCCAAAGATCCTTCGGATCATTACCACTGATAAATGTTACACTTTGACAAGGATCATCTTCTGGAATGATACCATCATGAAAAGACTCTGGAATATGCATGATAAGAGCTTTTTCTTTCCCGTCTACCTTATCGAGATAAAGGCAATACTCCTTTTTGGAAACTTTTGCTTGCTCCTTCTCTTTAGGAGAAGCTTCTAAATGGATAAGAGAAACGCTCAGGATAAAGCACAATAGTCTTAGCAAATAAAAATTTTTCATATAAACTTCCTTATTTTAAGATTTACTATGTAACCTAAACCTTGGGATTTATTTTGACAATCTTAAATTATTTTTTACAAAAAATTAAAACACACAAATATTGCTCTTACAGTTTTCTGAAAGCATTTTCAGTAGGAGCTATCTCTGTAATCATTCTTATTAGTTCCATACACTCCCCTCCTACTCCACTCTTGACTTATCCCCTTCTACAAAAAGATGGATTCATGATCGCATATGATCCAAGGAGTAAAATCCCTCTATGGACCTATGAAAAAATTTCATCTAAAGGGCTCATCTCGAAGATTTTTCAAAAAAACTGCTGTTTTAAAAAAGAAGCTCTCATTCATCCACTCCACCAGAGCCAACTTACCGATTACTTTCATTCAGGATTCGATAGAGGGCATATGGTTGCAGTAGCAAATCAAAAACTACGAGGAAATCCCATTCAGGAAACATACACTCTTGCAAATGTCTGTCCCCAGACACCTGAATTCAACAGAGGCTATTGGGCAAAACTAGAAAAAGAAATCCGATCAGAGATGACAAACTATGAACAGATCGAAATCATTACAGGCCCCTTATTTTTGCCGAAGGAAGAAAATGGAAGAAAATTCGTCTGCTATGAAGTAATCGGGGAAAATAATGTTGCTGTTCCAACGCATTTTTTCAAAATCGTACGCCTTTCTTCTGGAGAAGAAACCTATGAAAAAGCGTATATTTTCCCCAATCAATGTATTCCCAATACCTCTCCACTAGAATTCTTTGAAGTATCACTTGAATCTGTGGAGCATTCTGCAGGCATTATATCGAGTCAAATCTTTAATTGTCAAAAGAAATGAGTATCTAGTAATTCTACGAAGGGCTTTTTCTATAAAATCTTTTATTTAAACTAATTTTTAATATATATAACTACACTTTTAAAGATTATAATGATAGAATATGTTTTGATAAAGGCTATTTTTTATGACTGTTATAAACAATCCAATTCAAAGTTTATTTAAAGATGCTGGTAGTTTCATTCATGGAGCAGGGGAAAGACTTTTTGAAGCATATGAATATGCACCTCCCCTATACATTCTGAAACGTCATATTTCTCAAGTCACACGTACTTTGGGATTATGCTCCTTCGGCATAATGTTTTTTTTAATTACAGTTTATCAAGAATTAATTTTAGAGAATGATAATTCTTTTTTAAATAAAAGCTTTTCATTGTGTTTAACGGGATCTATTTTTATTTTTTCAGTAAACAGGATTACAGAAGATATATTCTCTGTTTTTCGAGAATGGGAAATAAGAAAACTGACAAAAGATCAAAGTAAAGAATTCGTAGTATTACATTGTCTTCCATATCATGACCATAATAGCAGTTTTACAAATATAGGACGTAATAAAATACGAGCACTGAAAAATTTGGGCAGAACACATTCAATTGTTCATATGATAGTAAAAAATCTCAAAGATATTAATGAAGCTATAGATAAAATTAAAAAAAAGGGACAAAAAATCACAACCTTATGGCTAAACGGACATGGCACTAGCGAAAGCATGCAACTAAATAGTTCTAATATTGTAATAGGAGAAGCATTTCCTTTAAATCTAGAAGAATGTATTCATAGTGTTCATTTTTCAAAATTAGAACCTAATGCAGACATTGTCCTTTCAGGATGCAGTCTAGGAAAAGAAAATCTTGAATCTATAAATTTTGCTGAATGGGTGCAAATTTATGCAGGGCCGCATCGAAAAGTTCATGCTCCTTTCGCTTCTTTAATTTCAGATTGGGATATTTTTAACCCAATTTCCAGAAAATGGACATTTTATGGAGTGCCTCGTTTGAGACTTCCTCTCACTTTTAATATCACTGCCAAGATTTCTCATGAAGCTGCTATTCAAAAATTGAGATCATTGCACCATTCAAAAAAAAAGAGCTTGTAGCAAGTATACCTTGTTGATCAGGAAAATAGGAGTCAACGGAGTTTCAAATAAATATGGAGTGCATCTCAAAAATCAATGTAAGGAAGACTTTCAGCATGTTAAAAGATTAAAACAGGACTCCCCTTATGTATTTTTGGCTATTTGTCCATGGATCATAGGTTGTTTTGTTGGGATGTTGATAACACTCGGTATCTGTGCTTTTAATGTTCTTATTGCCTTCTGTGCCCGCATAGGATGATTTTGCAACTTCAAGCCCCATTCTTAGATCAAACCTCCCTTCCATATTCATTGCCTCTAAATTGATCTTGCAAGGCTATTTCCTTTTCTCTTATTGGATAATTCTGTATCCGTATGCGATTGGTCATCTCACTACACTCTTTGCTAATATTTTCCATTATGTCCATTCGAATATGAGCATTAGATGCGGTTGCGTCATAGATTTTTTCAGCGACTTTTGCTTTTGAATATTCCTTCATTTCTGTAACCACCTCATGAGGAACTCCTTTCTCATTTAGATTCTCAAAATGGGACTTCTTTTCAACTTGCCTAATGACCTCAAGTATTTCCTTCATTTCCTCTTTCAGAGGCATTCTATTTTGCTTAGAGACAAAAACATTTGCTAGCTCGACTACTTTATCCGCCAATGCCCCTTTTAATCCTAAGGCCTGATTGACCTGCTGTTTTACTTGATCCTGCCTATTTACAAATTCCTGGTATGCTTGATAAACCGGATCCTCCAATCCATTCTTTGCTAAGCATTCCTTCCCAAGGATCTTTTCAAAAAACTGCATTCGATCAAAAAATCTAGCCCTTTCAACTATGAATCGATCTTTCAGTTCTTGAGGATAAATTTTTTCGAATAGTGCTGCATATCCCCTATCCATTTTCTCAGACCATTTCAGAAGATTTCGAAGATCTTTTCTGGATATAGCATCAGGAGGAGCATCGGCTAAATCCCATTTTTCGGGGAATTTCTTCTTTAGTGACTCCGATGAAACAACGCTGATTTCCTTAGCGCCCGATTTCTTTAGTTCTTTTGAAATCTGATCTGCAGCTTTGAATCCTGGTTCATCATTATCTGGCCAGATTACAATTTTCTTTTCTTGCAAAGGGCCCCAATTTGCTTTTTCAACAGCATTAGCTCCACCAGGCCAAGTCATCACAATATGCGTTGGAAAAATATCTTTTGCAGCATCTGCGGCTTTTTCTCCTTCTACAATTAAAATAGGGGCGTCTGGCCGCTCTTTTAGAAGATGCAGGTTATATAGAGTTCTTTTGTCTTCAGTAAGGCCCTTAAATCGCCAAAATTTTTGGTTTGGATCCTCAGCATAATGACCATAGCTTAAAGGTGGGGTGATCTTCTTTGTGGGATCTTCTTTACTTTCCAATCTAAGCACATAATAAAGAAGATCTTCTTGGGCATCTCGATAGGCATACCTAGCTGATTCAGTATAGTATGCTAGAAGCCCCCTTCCTTTTTGCAGAGCAGGTTGGTTCGATGGATCTGGTCTCAAACTGATCCATTTTTTCTCAATGGGTGATTCAAATTCCCTTCGCTCCCTTGCAACTTGGGGCGCCTGCTCTAGAAATCCATTTGCCCATGCAATTGCCTCTTTAGTTTCTAACTGCATTTCTTTCTGAATAAGCTGAAGAAGGCCCCCTCCTTCCCCTTCAGCAAAATCATAATAAGACCCTGAGCTCTCCCCTCTCACAACAACAGCAAGCGAGCGGTTCGATCGAAATCTCCATTCCTTATGTGATCGATGAGAAGGCCCCTCAGGAAAAAGCCGTAAACATAGTTCCTCGACTCTGTCATTGAGATTTCCATACAACTCTCGATCTGAGCTTGTTTTCAGATGCTTTTCTAATCGTTTCTGATTCTGAGAGAATTTCTCTGCTTGCGACTCGATATTCACTATCATCTTAGAGGTCAAAAGTTGCTTTTTCTCCTGAGGAGAAAGGCATTTATTGATCTCTTTTGCAAGCTGATTTCTCCCTTGAATAACCTCTTGCCACGCTTGAAATCTTTTTCCTGAACGAAGTTCTTTACCCGTCTCTTCAACCTCTTTATCGAAGACCTCCTTACGTAAGCACACTTCATCTTCAAGTGATAGATATCTTTGGACCATAGTCTGTGAAGAATCGTTTTGGCTCTGATGCTTATAAGGAGCGGGACTGCTCTTCTTCGGTTCCTCTTGAGTAATCTTAGGGTCGACTTTCAGAACTTGGAAAGAATCCCGAAATGTCTCTTCGGAATCCTTAACCTTATAAAAATCTGGATTCCTATGAAAAAAATCCCCCAAATTTTCTCTGGCTCTCTGCCACATCTGATCAACAGAAAAACGACCATTTTTCTCTTTTTTATCGACATCTGTTTGATAGGAAAGGGTTGTTTCCTTGCCACCATCACGAGAAGCCTGGAATTTTAGCTCTGAAAGATTGGCTGCTTCTTCCTTTGAAACAAAGTAATCAAATTGCTTCCGATGCCTTGTAAGAGCAACGTAAAATAGATTTTGGTTCATCCAAGGGCTATGCAAGGCATAAGCACGATCAACCGTCTTTCCCTGAGATCGATGAACCGTTCCGGCGTATCCCAGCTGATATCGATGGAATTCTTGGGGGTTAAAGTGAATTTCTTTCCCTTGATCAAGCCGAACGATAAATTCATCTGAGGAAGCTTTGACAAGTGATCCTAACTGACCATTTGTAATCCCTCTTTCTCGATCATTCGCCCGAAATTGCAAACGATCTCCCTCACTCACAAAGACTGTCCCCAAAAAAGTTTCGCATTTGAATTCCTCTTTTCCCAACTCCCCTCTTGAAAATCGCAACTCATGGATAATCTCATTGAGAACTTTGGCATAACGATTGCGATGCTCCATGATAAGAGATGTATGGCCAGGGAATGCCCGCTGATCTGCGTCCCATTTCTTTACTAGATTTTCCATCGCTTCTTGCTTTGTTGGGCTCCAATGTAATCCCCCATTCTTTTCAAGTTGATTGACAGCTTCAGCCATTCTCCCCTTCGAGGCCAATGATGCCATCTCTCTTTGAGGCTCTTTTTGTTGACGCTGAATCCGCTCTAATTGCGCTGCTCCATATTTTTGGCAGAAAACCTCAAACATTCCCCCACGTTCGATGGAAGGCAGTTGCCGAGAATCTCCGACTAAGATCACCTGGCAGCCATTTTTCCACCCCTCTCTTAGAAACTCCTGCACTGCTCGATTCCCCACCATTGCCGCCTCGTCTAGGATCCATACTTCTCTTCCTTGCATTTTTCGAGATCCATGCTTATGCGCAAAAAGAAAGCGATGGAGATTTTCTGAATTGGAGAATCCTCGTTTTTCAAGGTCTTTTGCTACTTCACTTGTAGGAGCAAAACCTCTTACTCGATAACCTGCTGATTCATATGCTTCACGAATTGCGCCAAGAAGATGGCTCTTCCCGGTTCCAGCTCGACCTTCTATACAATTTAGGCGCTTCCCCGAAAATATCGATCGATAAGCCACAGATTGTTCATCATTTAATTGTGAAGACGCGAGAACTTTTCCCTGTATTTTCTGCCTAACAGAAATCGCCCTCTTATAATGAATTCGGTCCGCTAGTCTGATAATGCGGTTTTCTTCATCCCGAACAGCAGTAGAAGTAAACTTTTCTAGCTGTTCACCAGAATTTTGATCAATAAGCTGTAGTAAACCCCCTTGGCTCCAAAAAGCAGTGCGGGTTGCGGCTATATCTTCAGTAGCAACGTGCTTTTGCAAAAAGCTTTCCAGATCGGATTTTGTAAAAAGACTTTGCTTCTCCGTTAATTTTGCCAAGATTTGATCAGGCTGCACTGAAAGAGAGGCATTCTCTTCTATTCTCTGCACATGCTCGTTCAACAAAGCAAACGCACGCGCCCTCATCCGAACTGGACCAAGATGCTCCTGAGGAACAACCCCTGTTGGATCTACACGAAGATCTAGGCCTTTATCTTCAAAATATTCGTTTTGATGGGTCCTCCATAGCTTTCCCCATCTTTCTGCTTCTATTACCTTGCCTTTGCGGACAGAAGCGTCTAAATCTCGTGCTTTCTCCCCAAAAGAAAGCCCGTTGTGAGTAAATCTTCGCGTTGTGATAAGGACATGCGCATGCCAGTTGTGATCTTTTTTATTATGTGGCTCATGGATATCAATTTGAGCTGCAAGTCCCTTACCAACGAAATGCTTTTGGATAAAGCTTTTGGCTAAATGTACTTTATCCTCCAGAGCGATTTGGGGATCATCCGGTAAAGCTAGTACTAGTTCTTTTGCCAGCTGAGAGTTTTTCCGTGTTTCTCGGAACTCAACAGCATTCCACAAAACTGATGACTTGGCAAATTTGTTCGAGGCTCCTTCAGGTAACAGGATCTCATGATGTCCACTATCTGCTTCATGAGAAAAATCAAATGTAATTCCTTCCTTTTCACAATATATCCTTTGCCTGCCGTTATAGGCTCCTTTACGGCAGCTATTCCCTCCATTACTTCGGCTCACATATTCTAATCTTGCAAACTCGATCGCCATTAGGTTTCATCCATTTTTTAACTTGTCTTAAGTATACAACTTGATGAGATCCAAAGCAAGCAAACGTAGTTTGCATATTGCGTATGTGTCTAATAATTTTTCTGCAGCTACCTAATGACGTATGTTTAGTAAGCTTGCCCTCTGAAAATTAACGGTTCCTTAAATGGAACCCGTGGAGGTTAGGTTGATCAAAATATTACCTCTCAGATATGATGGTGCCATGCCACTAACATTAGAAGAAAAAAAAGAAAGGCTCGATCAGCAAAAAGCAAGGTTGCTGCGAAAGGGTCAAAAGTTAAAGACCGAAGAGCGAAAGAAAAAAATTCAAAAGCTCATCAATCTTGGAAAGCTTATCAATGATGCAGATTTAAGTTCTTTAGATGAAGTTGTCCTAAAAGGAGCTCTTTCTGAAATCAAGGAAAAATCCTCTGGTAAAGATGCTCTTGAGAATTGGCAAAAAAAAGGCCAAAACCAAATAGAAAAAGCAGCAAAACAATCAGCCCTCATTATCTCTTTCCCCTCCCCTCCTTCAAAGGAACTAGAATCGAAACTAAAAAATTTGGGTCTGAAATGGAATCCATTCCGGGAAGAATGGCAGGGATTTGGAGAACTTGAAAGAATCAATGTTTTATTGAAGGATACAAATGCGGTTATCGAACAAATTCGATGAAGAAAATTTCTTTTATTAAACTTGAACTATTAACTAGGAGTCGCAAAAATGGAAGTTAATTCTCGTAATTTCGGAACAAAAGAATGTTTACATCATTTTTGTTTTAATAAAAAAACAATCGAAGAAATATGCCGTAAGGTTTTTTCTATTGCTTGTTTCGTAGCATTTTTTGCAACACCATATTTTGCATATCTTGCTATTTGTGCTTCTGCAAAAACTTTTGGGCTCTTTACAACTGTATCAATAATTGTGATCATTTTAGCAGTTCCTCCAATTAATACTACTATAATCACTTTTTTCATGTTTAGTACTTATGCTATTTACTGTTGGTTAAAAGGGCAATGCTCATTATGTACATAAAAAGGAGCACCTTGACCTGCACCCCAAGTAAATTTATTTTTCAAAATCTGCTTCCAAAAATTCAACTTCTTTAAACTTTTTTGCAAATTTATTAATTAGCTCTTCGTTTTCTGCAAAAACCTCCCAATATCCGCTATCAACCATTTCAATAGTAATATCACAAGTTTCGTACATTTCCTGGTCTTTCTCATAGCGACGCAATGAACTTCGATCCTTACAGCCTATAATGATTATATCCATTAAATCCCAAAATTTTTGAGATAAGTCGTTCAACTCTTTCCACGTAATAAACAATCCCTTTTCAGCATCGATGATTTGCTGTTCAAAAACTGGCATAGATCGGCCTTCCCCTAGGTTGCCAGTTGTCTGTAAATATAAAATTGACCATTCCAACTGACCTCCATAATTAATTTCTTTCAATATATCCTGGAGTTCCACAGATACAATTCTGTTTTTTTTATCTAAAATACGTATTCCTTTAGACATTAATCCTTCCATTCTGGTAGAGGTTCGGCATCTTCCTTCGATTTTGTTCCACCCGTTGAGTTATCCTCTCGCCTATGTTGGTGTGGGTTTGGATGATCATGAGGTCTTCCATGATCTGTAAACTCTATGTCGCGAACTGGTTTTCCTTGAGAATCGAACTCGCGGGCTTTTGGATATTTCCCTTTAGATCCATTCCTCGTTCCAAGCTGAGTGTGTGAGCTATCTGTATCTGGAATAGGCTCACCATGTTCATTAGCAGGCAATGGTCTATCAGGCACATACACATCCGTATTTTTCCAGATAACCGAGCTTGTTGAGCGAGTATCAAAAGAAATATCCTTAGCATGATACGTTGACATTGCAAGGCCGCTAGTGATTAAAGCAGCTCCAGCCTGAGCTTGAATCCCAAAACAAATCGTATATCCTCCAAATGTGGCAATCTCAATAACTGTCCCTGAAGCTATTAGTGCTCCACCAGCTAATATCTGTCCAATTCCTAAACAGAAGCCAACCAAATTTTCACCTTCGGGATCTTGATACCTGAAGGGATTATTCAAAGCATACTGATAAAGATTCGTACCATCTACAAATCCAGAAGGATCAAGTGTCAGCCATTTTGCTAGCTGTGGGTCATAATAACGCTTACCAAAATAACTTAAGCCTAACTCTGGGTCCCATCTTTTACTCGCATAGCCCCAGGGATTCAGTACTGATGGATTTCCTTCACCAAATGCAGTGAAATTATAACTAATTTCTTGAGACTTGGCAACTAAATTAATTAAATGATGAATATTCCCTTGCACATCAATTATGGGAGCGAATGGTTTCTCACCCAACTCAATAACAACAGGATAGCCAGTGCCTAAAATTTTGAGATTGTTACAGCTTCCACTTTCAGCAAAGGCTCCAATTTCCTCTCGCCCATCCCACAGGTAGAACTCTTTCCAAGTCTCGCTTCGTCCAAAACTTGTTTGTTCTTGAACAACTTTTGAGAGCCTTCGACTTAAAGGATCGTATGTGAATTTGATCGTCCTATTTTCATTTTTTGCTTCGACCAGCTGGTTCAAGGCATCATAGGTAAAATGAGTTGTTCCCTTTGGAGTTTTTTTGGTAATCAGATTTCCATTAAGATCATAATCACAACTGATAGATCCAAGGGATTGAAGCTCATCAAGCTCATTCAGCTCGATATGTTCTTTGTCTTTTTCAACTCGGTTGTAATTGGAATCATATGCATATGAAGAGTTGTGATGGGGTCTTGTTTCTGCGACTAACTGATCCAGTCCATCATATGCAAAGGCAAAGGGTTGGTCGTCTTCCTCTATAGAAATAAGATTATCGCATGCATCGTAGGAAATGATTTGCCTTAGATAGGGACTTAGAAGAGCAGCTTTTCGCCCTTTTGGGTCTGTTTGATGAACAATAGAGCCACATTCTCCAATTAGCTCTTCTTGGTGTAAATTTCCATCATGATCATAGGTTTTGTACTTGTGAGAATATTGAAGGGTTCCAGATGGTGAAATACGAGCTACTCCTCTCAGATAGAGAGGATCATAGCTGTAATCTACTTGTCCCTGATTTGCAATTTTAACCGATAGAGGACGATTGAATGCATCGTAGCTTTTTTCGATCGATAACCCCGTCGAAAATGCTTCACTGAGAACATTTCCAAAAGAATCAATCTCTCGTTCTATTTTGATGTTGCTCACTTGATCAGAGGCCCATAAAAGGTTGCCTAGGAGATTTCTTTCAAACCTGTAGTCAATGGTTCCATCGGAAGAGGAAAGGCTCGTTCCAAACCCAAGGGGGTGATATCCATAATGCAGTTGAATCTCATTTGGTAAAGTCTTTGAGGCAATCTTCCCAGATGGTGTATAGGTGTAAAATGTTGTTCTTTCATTATACGTCCCACATCCTCTAGTAAAGCTCTCAAGCAGATTGCTGGGATTGTAACGATAGCAAATGGCCTGCGTCTTTTGATATTCTGTATTCTTGTAAATGTGGTCTTTCTCGAGAAGAAGATTGCCGCAGGGGTCAAAGGATAATTCTTTACTGGCGAGGGTGTTTCCATTTGGATTTAATACTTCTTGCTTTACGACCCTCTTAAAAGAGTCATAGGTTTTGACAATTTGAGTTCCCTTAGGATCTGTTATCGTTTTTTGCAGAACCTTTTGGCTTATTGGATTTAAGTACTGGTCATCATAAGTCACTCGCGTTATAAAACCTAAAGCATCCTTCTGTTCTGTAATGCGGCCAAAAGAGTCATGTGTGAAAAATTCAGTATTGGGCTCATTATTGATGTAACGAGTGATTGTTTTTTGATTTCCATCTTCATCGTAACTGTAAGAAATCTTATAGAGAAGATTGCCCAAAATATCGGTTTTGTTTTTAGATGTGATTCGATCCAATAGATCTCTTTTAAAGCTTGTGAGAAGAGTATTGCCACCATTATTCTGAACTGTAGTTTGAAGCCGGCCAAGTGCATCATATCGATATGCAACAACACGGCCACAAAAATCTTTTGCTATCTTTCTCCCTAGTCCATCATAAGAATACTTTGTGAGATTCCCTTCTTTGTCTATTACAGAAAGAAGATGGAGGGCATTGTAGGCAAAAGCCTCCTCTGCAATTTGCTCATCAGAATAGTATTTTTTGGTAATGACTCGTCCTAAGACATCATACTCATAAAAAATGGCCAATCCTTCTTGGTTCACGTGTTTTTTGCATTTGCCATTCTTGTAATAGTGATAGGTCTCTTTTGAGCCATTTGGATAAAGGATTTGTGTTTTATCTCCGCGAGCATTGTATTTAAAATGGGTGGTATTGCCATTCGGATCTATTTTGGTTATTTCTCTACCCAAGGGATCGTAAGCAAAATGCGTTGTAACGGAAAGGGGCTTTTTTTCAGTTGAAAGGGCTTTTGGGAAATCACAGGTGATGGGTTTATGAGTGATGGGATCATACATGTATTGAGTGGGATTTTTATATTCATCAACTTTTTTAACCAGATCATCATTGGCATCATAATCATAAGAAAATTCTTTTTTACTCCCATCCACTCCAAGCTGATCTTCCTGAATAAGGCGCCCCTTTGGGTCGTAAATTTTGGCTTTGTGGAGTCTACTAGAATAATTAATCGAGTGAATGGGCCGACCTTTGCTGTCATAAGCAAAAGTTCTCTCCTGGCCAAGTGCATTTGTTTCTGAGAGAAGATTTCCTCTTTCGTTGTATGTTTTGTAGATGCTATAGGAAAATTCTCCTTTACTATCATAGACATCTTCTTGGGCAATATTTCCCCACCTGTCGTAGGTAATATGGGTCCGTTTAGCGAGTTTCTCTTCGCCATTTTCCAAATATTTCTCTTCCATCCATTCTGGCATATGAATGAACGGAGCTTCTTTCCTAAGGGTGATCTGTGTCCAAGTTCTCTGAGTGACCCCATAGAGATCATTGAGATTGTTGTTTTGACCATCATCGACAATCTTTTGCACCAGATTGTTCCACTTGTCGTAGACGTAAAATTCTCGGATGAGAATCTGATTTTGATTTTGCGTGAATTTTGCTGTTAGGAGATTGGTTTTGGGCAAATAGTCAAAAAGGGTGACCTTGCTTTCTTCATTTTCTTCTCTGAGAAGGAGATTTCTTCCCTCTTGGGAGTATTCTCTTTTTATTGCGTAGCTCTCGCTATTTTCACTCCCTGTTAAATCCCCGGTGATAGTTTCTAAAATGGGATTGCCAAATGTGTCATATTCATAGGATTTTTTAGAAAATAAGTTCCCTTCCCCATCTAAAATTTCTACAGATGCGAGCCATCCCTTCTCAGTCCATGAGAAGGGTTTTTGCAGCTTGAGGCTTCCATTTGTATCGTAGGTTTCAACAACTTTTGTTAGAAGATTCTTGGTGAATCGATAAATCGTTTTGGTCCCATCTGCATTTTTGACAGTTGTGATCCCTTCTTTAACTCCAGGAGCTGCTGGGCTGTAATCTACTGAGCAAACATCTTGGAATGAGCCTTCTGAGCCAATCGGAAAAAGGAGCTTTTCTAATTTATAATGCCTAGAACCTCGGGGACCAAAAACTTTATACTGACACTGAAAAAATTCCTCTTTCCCTTCGTAATGATCTAATAAAAATCTATCCGAATAACTTAAACTTTCATTTCGGTAAAAAGGCGAGCCCACGTGTTTTAAAATTGGAGGAAAATGATTACTGATTTTTTCTCTATATTGCCCTTTTTTTAACTTTTCTCTCACCTCGATATCAATGTGTCTGTTTTCGTAGGCGTATGTCGCTGTATCATGGGAAGAAGAAGTGAATTTACATTCTCCACCCGAAGGCAATCCCTCTAGACGAAGGCTTGCATAGACTACGCTCTCATTAGGGCTTAAACTCTCAACATAGTTCAATTGACTGTTTTGAAAATGATATTTGAGGATTTTTCCATTGGGAAGAACTTCCTTTTCTAAATAACAGAAATTGGCCTGTTGGTCCCCTTCCCCTTTATATCGGTAAATTCTCGAGCTGCCATCAGGTGATCGCACTTCTATTTTGGAACCATCTTCCTCTATGAAGATTTTAGTATTGCGGGGATCATATTTTCCTCCAGGAGTATCTCCTGCAACATTGCTCATTCCAAAAGAGTCAGAAATAAGTCTAGTCCCTGTTTTGGTAATCTGAAAATCGAGAGTCATCCCGTTTCCGTCACAGACACGCACAATTCGATCACGAGTGTAAACTTGAAGACGCAAATGAGGAAAAAATTGCCAGCCTTTGTGGTTTTTTGAGAGATGCTTATAAAGATAATGTTCATCCCAACTTTTCCTATGCTTTTCTTTATCATGTAAAGGACTTGGAATACGAGGCGGTGTGTAAATCCGTTCAAGACGAATTTCCTGAGCACCTCGAACAATGAGGTCTGTTTGCCTTAATGAGAGATTTCCGCTTAAGGGACTAATAAGCCCTCTAATCAAAAAACTAGTATTTTGACTTCCCACCTCTTCAGGAGTTGAAAGGACAAGTCCTTCTTCAGGAGGAGGTTCATCTGCAAAACCAAAAATTACAACAAAGATTAAAGATAAAGCAGCAGATAGAGCACGCATCGGTCACCTCCATGTCGAATGAGAAGAGCCGATGATAGTTCAAGATATTTTGTAAGTGAAGAGAAAATTGTCCCAAAAATTAGAACTGAGAATTATGTCTACATATGAGATGTTCTTTCACATCATGAAACTACTTGTACCCTTTGAGCAAGTCCAGGAAAAACCTCAAGGTATTTGACTCCTAAAGAGCCCCCTGCTTAAAATAGATTTTTACATCCATTAGTGGATAAATGTTTAGCCACATATGTAGAAAAAGCTGGTGTCTTATGAAAATTTCAAGCCCTCCATTTGGATATATAAGCGGAATTTTTACAGGAATCGGCTTACTTCCCCATATTTTTACGATGGTTTTTTTCTTAACTATTGGACTCCCTCCGAATTATATATCCTTTTTAGTTATATTTACTATTGGCGCAAAACTACTAGGCGAATGGTTATTTTGGAATTACTTCAAAAAAAGAATAAATTTAAAAGAAGAGCTCACTAGTTGGCGATCAGTAATCGATCGATCTTTGCTTTCTCATCCCAATGTACTGATTTCATTGCTCATGTTTTGCACTGATATAGTCGTTGATGTAATTTTGATACATATAGCATTACAAACTTCCATTTCCCCTATCTGGATTTTTCTTGGATTCCTGGTGTGTCAGGCACTATTTTCACCAATTCAAGGATTTTTGTCTGATTGCTTCAGTAGAAGAAAATCCTTGCTATTTGCTTCTTTCATGGGAATATTTGCTGTCTTTCTCGCTAAAGAAATATTATTGGATGGAAGTGTCCAAGAAACATCAATTTACTCTATCAGTAGCTTGATAGGATTATCCAGCTTTAAGCCATCTGTACAAATGCTACTTATTCTGTGTAGCAAGGGAATTCTCGCGAATCTTACAGTTATTGCAAGAGCAGCTATAGCT
>SDBS01000935.1_pt1 | contig 29397 bp, 58 predicted proteins | sample 2277091 | NCBI WGS metagenome assembly SDBS01 (sample SAMN10404972, study PRJNA504765) | marine sediment metagenome | isolation source: marine sediment core GS10_PC15, 163 cmbsf | place: Arctic Ocean: Southern Knipovich Ridge | collected 2010 | reverse complement strand
TAATGCTTCGGGTTGTGCTATGACTTTGGCTCTGGCACGGGAATTAAGTAAGAAAAAACTAAACTATACGATCAAATATATTTTCTTTGATAATGAAGAAAGAGGCATGATCGGTTCCAGATACTATGCCAAAAATATGAAAGAAAAATGTATCTTTATGATTAACTTTGACATGGTTGGTCGTTTGAGATTAAGATCATTTATTCCTAGTGACGTGTTTCCTGGATTATTTAAGAAGTACCCTTGGGCAAAACAAATATCATATCGCCAGGGTGCCGGACCAAGTGACCATGCACCTTTTCAAAGGAAAGGTATTCCGTTTGTTTGGATATTCACAGGGACTCATGGTGATTATCATAGGCCGTCAGACACCCCAGAATCATTAAACTACAAGGGCATGAAACTAATTAATGAATATGTCAAAGCTTTGATCCTTGGAATTGATGGTAAGCATGGAATTGATTATAATGTCCTTTGGTCGTTAGATGTATTGAAAGAGAATCATTGATGTTATTGGCTGTTTTGCTGTTTGGAATAGTTGTTGGTTTTATTGGAGTTTTAATATTATGAGTAGATCAGATCAACCCATTGGGATAACTAGTGAAGCTAGGAACTGGCTTAAAGATAATGAAATTAGAGGGGAAGTATGTCCTACTTGTTGGCATCCTCACCCAGTTAGTTTAGAAAAGATTGGTACTTATTCTGGTTATAATGAGTATTCTCTTTATCGTCATAAGTTAACTAATGGGCATTATGCTGATGAATTTCTTCAGTGTACCCCTTGGTCTTCTGGCCCAGTGTTTTTTCTTGGTTTAAGAGTAAGTGACGGGACAGAGTTTACTTGGACTGAAGATGAAATTGAAAAAGCACTATGATACTTAATGATCCCTGCTTTCAAAGAAAACTAAAAACATATATTTTAACTACTTGTTTTAAACAAGCAATAGTTGTAGCTAGTTCACCAGAAAGAGCCAAAAGAATGATGGTGGAACATACATCCCTGGAAGAATGGGGAAGTGCAGAAGATATTGAAATCTTTATTACTGATGAAGAACAAATAATCTCGGAGAGTATGTGATGCTATTTTTCAAAAGAAAACTAAAGACATATTTTTTGATTAATGATATAGACACTGCTATTGTTATAGCCAAGTCTCCAGAAAGAGCCAAAGAAATAATGGTAAATAATACAAATAACCCTACTTGGTTTGACGCAGAAGATTTTAAAATCACTATTACTGGTAAAGAACAAATAGTTTACGGGAGTACACATTGAGAATTCCTGATGAAGAAATGTAATTTCTGTGGAATTGATATTAGTAACAAACGCAAATTCTGTAGTCGTGAATGTTTTGCAGAATACAGAATATCTACAAGAGTAACCTGTATTTGTGAGCATTGTGGTCAAACATTTAATGTTCAACCTGCAAAGCTAAAAACTGGTGGTAAATTCTGTAGTAAACAATGTCATTATGACCACAGGGAAACCAAAAGAATACTTTGTATTTGTGAGCAATGTGACAAGAGTTTTGAAATTATACCATTTAACTTCAAACGTGGTAGAGGTAAATTTTGTAGTCAATCTTGTTCAGCAAAGTTCAGAACAAACAAAATTGAACAAACTTGTGAAAATTGTGGCAAAACATTTGAAACTGTCCCAAGCAGAATTAATGAGGGTGGTAGATTCTGTAACCGTGAGTGTAGCAACAAATTTCAAGTAGGGGATAACCATCCTTGCTATACCGGAGGATTTATGGATGAACGTGGGTATTGGTTTATTCGTGTTAATGGTAAACCAGTAGCCGAACATCGTCACGTAATGGAACAACATCTAGGTAGAGAATTAACAAGTGACGAAATTATTCATCACATAAATTTTATCAGAGATGATAATGATATCAAAAACTTACAACTGGTGACAAGGAGTGAACACACTTCACTTCATAACAAATTAAGGAGCCTAAATTGAGAGCCCTACCCACATACCTAAGCCCAACTTCCATACATTTATTTATGCGTGATGTGGAAGCATTTTATATGAGATATTTACGAACAGAGAAGATTCCTAGATTTCCACAGACACAACCTATGAGCATTGGTAGTTCTTTTGACGCCCATGTTAAAAGCTACATTTACAAAGCAATTTTTGGCAAAGAATCAGAGATCTATAATCTCAGAGGATTATTTGAATCTCAGGTCGAAGAACACAATAGAACCTGGGCTTGGGAGCATGGAAAATTAGTTTTTGATGCATATAAAGAAGCCGGGTGTCTTGCCGACATTATGCTTGAGTTAGAACGAGCCGTAGGCCCGCCTAGCTTTGAGTTTGAAATCAAAGACACAATAAACGGGGTTCCGTTTTTAGGAAAACCTGACTTGTTTTTTATCTCTGACAAAAACTTCAGGATTATTTTAGATTGGAAAGTAAACGGATACTGTGCTGAAAGTTTAAAATCACCCATGAAAGGGTATCTTAAATTAAGAGAAAAAGGTAAGCTTGATAAAATTCACAAAGATTGTGTGACCGTGGAACACGGTGGTATTAATATTAATGCTAACATGTTTTTAGAAGAGGGTTCAAAAGATTGGGCTGACCAAGTTTCTACGTATGCCTGGCTACTAGGAGAATCAATAGGCTCAGAAAATTGGATCTCTGGAATAGATCAAATCTGTGGACCAGCTAATAGATTAAGATTTGCCACTCACAGATGCCGAGTTAGTCAGGGATGGCAGCAAGGATTCTTTGATGTTGCAAAGGATCTTTGGGAAATAATTAATAGTGGACATATATTCCGACATCTATCTGAAAAAGACTCCAAAGCATTGTGTAACCTTTTAGATGAAATGGAGGACTGGGATGAAGATGGAAGCTTTTAGAGTTAGGATTTTAGAGACCAATGTTTCAATGGCTACAAACAAAGATTGTGAGTTTCATGATATTACTACTTCTATTCTAGTTGGTTTTGTTGCTTATCGAATAAAAAAGAGATCAATTTGGATGCCACAGTTAGTTGTTCACAGTGCATATCGTGGACATGGAACAGGTACTTTACTTTTAGATCACGTTATTGGCCGGGGTATAGCTACAGGTAAATTATACATTGACACAATAGTCCATGAAGAAGCAGATTTGATTTGGCTTAAAGGCCACAAATTTATAGCTAGTCATCTTATACCAGGATATTTTAAGAAACGCGATGGTATTCAATTTAGAAGGATGCTATGAAAATTAAACACAAACAAAACATATTGGTGATTGGCTTAGTAAAACTGGTAATACTATAGTCGCACAAGAACATTGTCATTTTGGTAAGCAAGGTGTATTGGTTAGGTGTGGTGATTCAGTGGCCTACGGTACTGATGTAAAAAGAACCGTTAATATATTAATCAGTAGTCTTCCTGAACTTTTAAGTGTTTCCGATCATTTTACTGATTGGTCTTGGGCACCAATGCTTGACTTTAAAAAATGGGTTGAGGATAATGATTATGAAATCATTATAAGTTTTTCAGAAAACCCTGAGATAACTAATTATTATAAGGCAGAAATATTTGGTATTGGAAGTGGTTCAACTAGAGAGACAGAAAAGACGCTATAATCAGCTTAGCTTGTATGATTTCCGCAAATAATAAACATCCTTGTTTCAAGATATGGGACTTATTGTGATAGGCTACCATTACACCACTGAAAATAATTCAAAAGATATTCTTGAGCATGGATTACATCCAAGAGATTTAAATGATATAAAAGCTTGTTTTAGTGAGCATCTAGATGAAAAAGATAAATGTATTTGGGTTTTTACTGAACCAAAATCAGATGAAGAACTTACTATGGTTCTTCTTGATATGATGACTAGACACGGGAGTTTGAAAATAGTTTGTTTAAAAGTAAGATACCCCAAAACTAACTCAATAAAAAATAAACATCTTATTAAAAAACAAAAAGAAGACCCATCAATAGAGGAGGTTGTAATTACACACACTTTGGGCTGTGGTATAATTAATCATAGAAGCCCTTGTGATTTAATTACAAAAGCTATTCTACCAAGACAAATTAAATTTATATGTTCTTGGGATTTTACAAATCTTGATAAAATAATGGAGAAGAAATAATGCAATTATTATTACTATTTTTGATGCTAACATCAAACCCAGCAGTGGCTAGAGTCAATGTTGCCATTGGTAATATTACCTATCATGGTTCAGGAACATTAATAACCAGTGATATTGTTATTACTAACTGGCATGTTGTTAGAGACAAAGGTGACATTACAGTTGAATTTGGCAAGTTTACTACAAAAGCTAGGGTTATTAAAATAGACAAAACTTGGGATCTAGCTGCATTGAGATTGGAAACTAAACCAAAAATTAAACCTATTAAAATAGGTAAGGTGCCTAGGATTGGTGATAAATTAACTATTGCTGGTTACGGCAGCGGAAACTATCAACAATCTACAGGCAAACTAATTAAATTTTGTGCTCCCGGAAGAACAGAACCAGATGATATTCTCGAACTAAAAGCAACTGCCAGGAACGGCGATTCAGGTGGTCCAATTTTGAATCAAAAAGGCGAGCTTGTTGGGGTACTATTTGGTAGTATAAATGGATTGACTAATGGTAGTCATTCTGGTAGAATTTTAAAATTTCTTAAAGGGTATAATGTTCCAAAAAAACCAAAAATTATTCTGTATCGATGAACGAAAAATAGTACTATGTACATTTGTATGTGATGTTGTTTTAGTTAATGGTGATCTTAGCGGTAAGTTTGCTGTTGAAATTAAAGAAAATACTATAACAACATTATGGGGATATGAGATATTTGAAACAGAAAAAGATGCTACTGATCGTTTAACAAAAAAATGTAATGAACAAATAGCATTAGCCAAAGATACCATTATGTCATTAGAATTAAACATTAAAGAATGGGAAAAGAAAAATGCAGTTTCTTAAAGATTGTTTATTAGCGGCGATTGCTATTGTAATCACTGTTACTATTTTAATGATTTTAGTAGCAAGAGGTTGGTTGCCATCAATATGAAAATAGCAGACGCCCTGGATTATGCCATCCTTAAACCATTGGCTACAAGAGAAGAGATAAAAGATGGCTGTGTATTTGCCACTAAACATAAGCTCAAGGCTGTTTGTGTTAGTAGCTGTAATGTGAGACTTGCAACTAAATGGCATAATAATGTTTGTAGTGTTATCGGGTTCCCTCATGGTAATATGGCTGGTAACATTAAATTCCATGAGGCTTTTGATGCTATAATAAATGGTGCCAAAGAATTGGATATTGTAATCAATTATGGCAGATTCTTGGATGGTGATTTAGGAATCATTAAGGAAGAATTACTAAGTATTTGTAACTTTGCAAAAGAAAGTGACATTTTAGTTAAAGCGATCTTGGAATCTTGCCATTACACTATTAAACAATTAGAAGATGCCTGTAAGCGTTGTGCTGATATTGGTGTTGATTTTGTTAAAACATCAACTGGTTTTGGCTTTGAAAATGCTACAACTACAGATATTTTAAGTATGATTAATGCAGTAAAAGGGACTAAGGTTCAGGTGAAAGCTAGTGGTGGCATTGACACAAATGCAAAGGCTATGAAATTCCTTGATCTTGGCTGTACCCGGCTAGGATCATCAAAGTATTTGGAGCTATTGATATGAACAGATTAAAAGGAACCTATTGTTATTTAGCAGGTGCAATGGATCGTGTTGAAGATGGCGGTGTTGGTTGGCGTGAAACGATTAAAAATGAACTTAATGATTTAGAAATCAAATGGCATGATCCTACATGCAAGCCAGAATATCTTGGTGTTGAAGACGAGCATACAAGACAACGAATCTTTGATGCCAAAGAAGCAGGAGACTTTGATCTTGTTGCAAGCATACTTAAACCAATTAGACATGTTGATTTAAGAATGATAGATCATAGTGCATTTTTAATTGTCTTCTTAGATAAAAATAATAGTGGTTTCGGGACTATTGAAGAAATATCATCAGCGAACCGCGGAAAGAAACCAATTCTTGTTTGCCAAGAGGGTGGAAAAGAGTTTGCACCTAATTGGTTATTTGGCATGATCCCACATAAAACTATTTTTGGGTCTTGGGAAGAATTAATTGATTATGTTTATCATATTGCTGAAGATAAGGTTATTGATCCTATGAATCGATGGGTATTTTTATGAAACACTACTTAGCATTAGTCAACGATCAAGCCCTTTTAGCTTCGCAAGCAGGAGAAGCAGTTCGGTGGCTTAAAATGGTTAAACCGGACATTATTATTGAAGAGATGCCAGAAGTAAATGGGGTATATCAAGTTGTAGTTATTAAAGAAAAAGGTAAAGAGGGTGAGTCTTTTTCTGCTAAAACCTATAAAAAACTAATGGAGAAAACAAATGAAACAGTACTTCGCTGTTGTAAATAAACACACTATTTGCAGCCAAGAAAAAAGCTCCATTGTAGATTGGCTTAATTCTTGGGGTGTTAATGATATTGAAATCTGCTCTGATCCAGAACCAAAGAAATACATTGGTATCAGGATAAAGGGTAAAGGCACTAAAGGTGAGAGCATTTCTGCCAATAGTCATACTGAATTTTATGAAAAATTGAAAGGTACAATATGAGAATCCTTGGTTTTAATCAATTAATAGTTAAAGGTAAGACTCATAATCTTAGTAAGCTTAGGTCTCAAATAATTGAACAAGAATGTCATAGGGTTGGGGATGTCTCTACTAATTATGGTGGGATCATTTTTCATAGTGACATTAAACCTGCATTAAGGACACATCTAAATCAACTAAGATTTGAGATTGTAAATGAGTGCACAATCAAATTAGGGGAAGCAGAGATTAATGTTTCTGATTTAATAGACCATGAATATCGTGAATATGGTAAAATATTCAAAGGTACTGTTGAAGAAATTAAGAAACAGGTAACTAAATACTTAATAGGAGAAAATCTTAGACCAAGACCGGGTAGCAGGTTTTGGTTAGGTGATAATTTTGTTATATCAAATTTAGATGATACGATCACAGACGTTAAGGTTCGTTTAATTGATAATGAAATGAGAAAGATTGAGGAGGCATTAAAATGAATGAGTTTAGATTTTGGTATGATATTATGGTTAATTGTGCTCCTGGTGCTTTAGTTTGTGGATTACTTTTTTCAGTTTTATCTTTGTTATATACTTTTGGTGTTTGGGTAGAAACTGAAAAAGTTTATAAAAGATATCTACTTATACCTATAGTAATAATAATCTTAGGATTCTGTTACTACATTGGTATGGAAAAATTAATGTTTGAAGCTCATAGGAATGGACCATGTTGAAAATTATGAAATATATATTTAGAAACAAGTTGTACAAAGGTACAAGGACCGAGATTGTGGATCAATTGACTATTGATCTTAGAGATCTTTTGAGATATACTACACCTTTTATTCAAATGGAATTAGACAAGATTCCTGAGACTTATGATTTTGAAATCGGAACCGATACCTTTAGTGGTACTAAGGAAGAGATTTTGGAACAATTTGTTAAGGTTCAAAAGATAGCTCCAATAGTATTGTCTTCTGGTTGTTATCTCAAAATCCTAGGAGTCCATGTTTGGGTTTCATCAGGTGAACATGTTTGTAGTGTCAGAACCAAGGTAATAAACCGAGTGAAAGGTATGATCGATGAACTTTAAATATGCGGGAAGAGTTTTCACTGGTACGAGAGCCGATATTCTTAAACAATTGGAGACTGCTTTTCCTTTTGAATTGATCGATGATAGACTTTGTTACGGCCATGAAACAATAAGATGTAATGATCCTCTTTATTCACAGCTTGACCATGTAAGAATGGTTCTTGTTAAAAGGATTCAAAACAGAGTTCCAGAAGATACTTTTGATGTTAGCTAACGAAACGACTTGAATATATTAATCTTGAGTGGGATGGTGACTGGTGGCATTTGTGTGAAGAAAAGACAAGGCAAATGAGTCATCCTGATGCCATTAAAGATTTCTTAATCAAACGAGCTTTGGATCGAATTCCAAGAGAGATTGTATTCGGTGGTACGATTTTTAGTGATATGGATGAATTAAAAGCTCACTTAGAAACTTTACCATTGAAATACAATGGTGGCACCAAGTTTTTCATAGCGGGATTCTGTTTTGATTCCAGAAACTGGCCAAGGGATGTTAATGATATCAAAAGAACAATAATCAAAGACATATTAGCAGGGATAAAATGAAGGTTGAACAAATTTGTGAAAAGGTTCCAGAAGACGCCATGGCTTGTTGTGACCTTGAAAATCTTCTTGTGTATTACATAGAGGCTTTCCAGCGGATCAATCGCATTGATGAGGCGTGGCGAGAGGGTGTGCTGAAGAAGCGTCTATCATATGATGCTGAATTCGAAGGCATGATAGGTAACATCTATCGTGATTGGCTTGAAATGTGCGAGCGATTTGTGGATTCGTTGTGCAAGCTTCAAGAGACCTACATTATCGAGTGTGCGGACCAATTCCTGGGGTGCATTCGAGAGGCGAAAGGCATACTCAAAGAGGACTCCGACTTCTTTTCCGGTGAAGAACTTGTCGATCTTCGTGACGCCGCTATTGACGGACATCAACGGGGCGAAACCAGGCAATAAATGTTGATAATATCAAAGAAACAATAATCAAAAACATATTAGCAGGTGTAAAATGAAAATTGAAAGAGTAGTAAAAGTTAAGAGAACGGCAGGAGATCCATTCACTAAATTCATGGAAGACTTTGATTTAACTTTAGTTATATCAGATGAGTCCGTTGACTATATCAGGGTAGAAATCAAAAAGCTTAATATCCATGAATTAGGGCTCACTGAAGCAGAGGCAATTGCAAATCTAATTAACTTAATCGCTGGTAAAGTGTTATACATGGATGATGGTGAAATAATCAAGGTTCCTACATTTGAGGCAGAAAAAGATGAAAATCAAGAGGGTAATAGTACAGTGTAAATTTAGTAAGTTCATGGAAGATAATGATTTGACACTCAATTTAACATCATATGTTTTTGACTGTGGCACACATTATGTCAAAGCAGAAATTGAAGACTTCAATGTTGAAGGGATTGGACAGACTGAAACAGATGCCGTTAATGATTTAATTGATTTTATCTCTGATTGCGTACTTGAATTCATGGGCAAAAAGTTAAAGGTTCCAGAACTATGATAGAAATCAAAGAAACAAAAGTTTTTGAAGAGGATGGTTGGACTAGTGAGTATACTGTCGAAGCCACGGGAATCAAAGTTGTTGACCAATCAAGAAAAATAGCATTAGTTATTTTGAAAATCAAATAAATGTTGCTCTTGATAAATTAATAGAAGGTGAGTAATGGATTTTTCTTGGTTAAGTGATATCTTCAATGGTATCTTGCAATTTATTCCTAGGCCATTGATTATTCGTGCGACTCATGGAGGAGTAGTTTGGGTTTTTGGCCACAAGGTAGTGGAACTTAAACCGGGGTGGCGGTGGGTGTGGCCGTTGATAATGGATTGGGAAATCATTCCAGTAGCTCGGCAAACTGAAAGGATTCAAGATCAAGCACTTGTGACTAAAGACAAGAAACAAGTAGTTGTTAGAGTAATTGTTATTTTTTCAATTCGAGATATGGTTCAAGCCATTGGTCAAAAGAATTGGGATGTTGGAACTACGGTTAATGATATTGCGGCAGCAGCCGTGGTTCAGGTTGTAACTAAATGGAATCTGGATGACCTGTTAACAGAAATAACAAATAGAGTAGAAATACAGCTAACTGATACTTGTAAGCGTGAGCTTAATAAGTTCGGGGTCACTGTTCATAAGTGTTGTTTCATTGATTTTTCAACCTGCCGTGTTTACAAGATAATGGGTAATAACCCAGTGGAAGAGGTAGAATGAAAATGAGAGACTTCCCTTGGCCATGTTCTGAGTGTGGAAAACTTGATGTCTTTTCTGATATATTAAAAGATTATAAAATCAAAGGGGTGTTAATACCCAAGTTACATATAGTACGATGCAGATCTTGTGGTGAAATATATTTCGACTCTGAGACAGATAAACAAATTACACAGGCATTATTATGATAGTAAGATCAAAGGTAGACAAATCTAGGGTAGGTAAATTGCTAAGATTTGTTGAAAAACATAATTTAGTAATACGACTATCAACAGTTATTACTGATAACTCTGAGATAGTAGAAGCAAGAATCCTTGATTATCATTTCAATAATGGGGAACAAGTCTCAGCTACCGGAGACAGTGAGAACGCTGCTTTGGATAGCTTAGCTCGAAGGTTAAAAGAATTTGTTTACATTTCAACAAAGAAAGAAATCGAAGTAAAATTATGATTAAACGAATCAAAGAATCCGAGCTTCCGAGTATCGAAGAATTAGATGTTGAAGTGTTGGTAATAGAATACTATGATTATTTTGAAGCAAAACTTGGTGATGAAAGATGTATTGGTAAAAGTGAAAGAGATGCGTTGAATCATTTAACTGAGCACATTAAAGATCGTTGTTTATTTATTAATAGTCATTTAACTAATATTCCACTATTAAGGTTATTATGATAGTATCAATTGATATTGAAACCACTGGTCTTGATCCAAATAAGCATAGTGTTCTTGAGATAGCAGCAGTTATTGACCGGGGTGAGGTAGGGGTAGATTGGTGTGAAGTGATTCATTGCTACGTTATTCATGAAGAAGTGCTTGGGAATCTTTATGCTTTGAATATGAATAAACAAGCAATACAACGAATCATTAAAAGAGACAGGAAATTTATTTTCCTTAAACCAAATCAGGTCGCTGGTTGGCTAACTGATCAGCTGCCGATGCAAAAGTATACTATTGCTGGAGCAAACTTCGCTAATTTCGATCTCCGGTTTCTCGAAAAATTAGGCTGGGAGCCTAATTGTTTTCATAGGATTATGGACGTTGGAAACCTTTATTGGGATTATGGTCTTGATGGTGATAAGCTACCGGGTATGCAAAGGTGTTTGGATAGAGCCAGGATTCCTGGCAATGTTAAACATAATGCTATAGATGATTGCAGAGATGTAATAAAATTGATAAGGAAGAAGAAGAATGATTAAAAGAATAATAATTCCTGATCCAATAACCTTAATTAAGTATTGTGATAAAAATGATTTAACAATCATTATAACAAGGTACAGAAATGAATTTGGTAATCAATTTGTTAGGGCCGAGATTCAGGATTCATCACATCACGAAATTAATGGAACTGAATTTATGGCCTTGATTAAGTTATCTGAATTTCTTAATAATAAGACAATAGTAATTAATGGTAAAATACACAAATTCCCAATTTTAAGGTGTTATTGATGGAATTCCAATTAGGTGAAAGCATTCTCCAAGGTTCGAGAGCCGAGATTCTGGATCAGGTTTCTGCTGCTTTTATGAAAGGCAGATTAACTTATGATGGTGCAACACTCTTTGGTGGCTCTTGGATGGTTATTAGACCAGGTGAAAATGTAATAAGCAGGATACGTGATGCTTATGAAATTCATAAGGGTAAGATTATTATTAATGGATTATATTATAATGGTAGCCCTGCTGAATTAAAAGAAATAGTGAGACAACAGTGTGTTCCAACCAATATTAAATTTAGTGGGACCATAAGCTTCGGTGGTTTTATCTATGAGTGTAGTCATTTACCTTTGAGTAGTGCAAGTCATGCTTTGAAAGAAGGAATCATTAAGAAAGTGCCTATTGAGGGTGATTGGAACAATGTACATTTTGAAGGACTTATTGAAGATGTTAGGCAGAGGTTAACTGACTACATTGGGACGTTGCCAATGACAGTTCAAGATGATACTGTTACTGTGGGTAAGTCAGAAGTAAGATTATGGCACTTGGATGGTAAAAGTAGAGATTTTATTGAAGAAGTTACAAGTAAACTAGTTGACAGAGCTATAAAAGATTGGAGAACTAATGAAATGTTTCCTAGTTAGTACCGAATCCGTACAGTATGCAATTAAGATTTATGAAAGAAAGTATTCTCATTGCCCCAATCTTACTGCATTTATGCCAATATCATGGGATTGGAATGGTATTGTTGATGATATAGTCAAAATCAATGCTTGGCATCCTGGTGAGCTTTGTGATATTATAATCAGATTGTACCAGGATCAAGAAGATGTTTGTCCAGAATGGCGAATGAAATTAGTTAGGATTTATGAAGATTGGTTGACTTGTAAAACTAAACCATTTGCCATTGATCCTGGGGAAGACTACAATGCTATTGATTTAACAAATGGCAACGAGCCTAAAGGAATATTATTTTGTTAGAGCTACCACTAAACACGATCAGAGCTAAAGTTAAAATTGGATCAGAAATTAAGGATATCGAAATCACGGAAGATGGTAATGGGACCATAATTCATTGCGGTGAGATCCATGTTGCAGACGTTGAACTATTTGCCTGTTTAGAGAAACTAAAGAAGAGACTATGAATAAATGTAATTGCGGCAAAGATGCAACGTGTTCTGTACTTGGGGCGGTGTAAATATTTGCACCGCCTACTAAAGAACATTTACAAGAATTAGGTAAACAAATTAACAGTCAATTAAAAGCTGGAACAATGTGGATAATAATTGAAAATGAATAAGCTAATTGAATATATTGAATTGCTCACCAAATATGGTGAATCTGATATAACTAGACGATTCCTTGAAGTACATAAGAATGATGATAAATTTATTGAACGTGCAAGAAAACTTAATAAGTTAATGGAGACGTTAAATGAATAAGTTAGCTCAAGATTTGAAGTGTGGGGATGTATTCTTTTTCAGAGGTTTTACATATCTGACGTTATCAGCAGTTACTGATGAACGAATGACTTATACCACTATAACATGCTCAACTGATAAAGATGATCCTACAATTATCAAATTTTTTAGGACTTTTCCTGTTTCTGTGACCGAGACTATACCTATGTCTTTAGAAGTATTATATAATACTAGGGATGAAATTACATCAGAAATGGAAGCTGAATTAGAAAGCATTCTTCGAGAAGTGGAGAAGACATTTTGTTAGACATAATTGGTGGGCAAAAGAAATTGTCTAGACATCAAGAAGATGCAATATTAGATAGTATGATTGGGAAATCATTTTGGTGTATCAAGCCAAATATACTTAAAGAAACTAAAAGGATCTTTGGCCCAATGATACCTTACCAGAGTAATTTAAGAAAGGGTCCGGGTCTTTGGTCTTGGAATCTTATGCCAGAAAATGGCTTAACGACTATGATTAACAACATTGATGAATTGTTCCAGGATCGGGAGTCAGCGGTTGAGGCATACATTGAGGCTCAGATAGCTTATATCAAAAAGCTTGAAGAAGAATTAAAACGAGAAGAAGTAGTTTTACTTGATTTACATTAACGGAGGCGTCTAATGACTAAATTGATTACAACTAAGAAATGGCAATGTACAGTTTGTGGAAAGACTTTTTCTACTCAAAAAGACGCAAAGGACTGTGAGAAAAATAAACCTGATTTTATCCTGTTGGTTGCATTCATACTTATTGGAACGATGGATCAGTTGAAGATACCTTAGCTGTTGCATGTAATAACTTTGAGGGTCATAGTAATTATGGTGGTGTAGAAAAAATAAAAACAATATTAAGAACATGAGTTTTACGATGGCATGGTTAATCGTCTAACAGAAAAAGAAAAAGCCAATAAGACTTTGAAGAGTTTTAGGCACATGGTTAAATGGTTAAGAATGAATAATATTACAGTTACTGTTTGGAATGGTAAAAAGGTTGTCACTTTGAAGGAGTTTTTAAGATAAATATACCAACACAAGTGTCTTGCCCAGTTTGTGGTAAAGAAACTGATCTAGAAAGATTTGACGATCAAAGTGGCTTGGCTCATTATCAATGTAAGACAATTGAGACTGTTAAAGTTGGAGTTAGGTTACAAGCTAAGGTGAAGATAAAACATATTTTTGTGTTTAGATATAATGGTAAATGGGTACATGTTGATTCACCAAAATATAATAAAATAACTGAACATGGTAGTTGGGTAAAGAGTTATAATGTTAGTAGTGGTCGTGTTAGTTTACCGACTCTTGAAGACTTTGCCAAGACAATTGGTTTTGAAGTTGAAGTTTTTAAAGGTACAGGTAATAGCTGGATGACCGGATTCAAGGATACTCGACAATATTGGTGTTATGGAGACACTGAATTAAAGGCTATTAATAATTTTACTGCACGTATCTCTGGCTACGCAATAGTAGTAGATGGTAGATCAATTCAAGTTCCAAAATTGAGGAAAATATGTCAATGATAAAGTATATAAAAGCAGAAATTAAGTTATGATTAAAACCATTTTCTTAGACTTAGATGATGTATGCAATCGGTTCATGATGTATGCATTACAACGTGTGGGTTGCCCTGTATCCTTGGAGTATAATGATTATAAAATCGAATGGGGCTGGGATGTTGTAAAGGCTGTAAACACTTTACAGAGTCATCAATATACCACCACTGAGTTTTGGGAATCATTACCTAAAGATATTTGGGTAGATGTGCCTGAGTCTGCTGAGTTTGAATGGTTACTAAAGGCATGTATTGATCTTGTTGGAATAAAGAATGTTTGTATTCTCACTTCTCCTACGCTTGATCCTGAATCAATAGTTGGCAAAATTAAATGGATTAGGAATCATTTTCCTAAAGAGATGCATCGTCAATTTTTGATTGGACCAAGGAAACATTTTTGTGCAGGGCCAGAAGCTTTGTTAATAGACGATAATGAAGAGAATATCAAAGGATTTTTGGACCATGGTGGCCGTGGGATTCTGGTTCCACGGCCATGGAATCATCTTTGTATTATTGATACTGAGACCCATTTAACACAATGTTTTAATTATTATTGGAGAAAGAGAAATGTTAGGTTGTCCATTTTGTAATGCTGAGGTTACTAAAATATTTACTAGTGAATTAGATTATTGTGGAAGGGCAATAGTAACTATTCAAACTAAATGTGAATGTTTCTTAGGTGAATGGTTATTTTCTGCTAAAGGTACAAGGAGAGAAGTTGAAATAAAAGCAATTGCCGCCTGGGAGCAAAGAGCCGAGAGTATTTATGAATATGCCAGAAAATGTAGTCTTGATTTAAAAATCAAAAAAGAAGGCCCAGCTTTTTTGGTCTGGTTTGATGGTTTAAAAAATAATGAATATGGTTTTGTTTATGGCCACGGAACATCAAGAAGAGAAGCAATTAATGATTTTATAGACAAAATCAGTGGTAATACTTTAACAGGTGGTGGAAGAGAACTCAAGGTTCCGAGGTTAATAAAATTATGAGAATCAAATTAATTAATAATGCAGAATGGTTAGTCATTGAAAAAGGCGTCTGCCATGAATTAATGGTTGAGGGTTTCGATCGACACCTTGCAGCAATAGACTTGAGTTTTGGGTGTTGGTGGTTGTACCCTGATCCCGAGAGTTTTGTTCCGGTTGCCGAGGGTGAGTGTGAGACACTTAAAAATGGTAAGCGTCAGGTTAAAGAAGCATTGATAGAATTGGGGATGTTATGATTATTTTACTTTTACTTTTACTTATTGACATTGACATTGAGGTTCTTGCATTTACAGCAGATTGGTGTCCGGCTTGTCAACGTGATAAATCTCATATCAAGCAACTGCAAAATCAAGGCTTAAAGATCACTATTATTGATGCAGATACACAACCTGAAAAGCTTAAAAGATATGGTGTTAAGTTATTGCCAACTTATATTATTTTAAAAGATGGCATCGAAATAAAACGAACAAATAATGTTTATACTTTAAGAAAGTGGGTATTATGAGATATAAGAATCATCATTCTGAATCAAAACTAAGGGTTTGTTTTAATGGAAAATCAACCCACTTTAGTACAAATGGATCTGACTATCTCACTTCTGGTGCAGGAATAATTTAAATTATTAATTAATCTAACTCTTGGCTAATTATAAGTTGTAACTCAACAAACCCTAAGTCCTTATTTTTAAGCCAGATTACAGCAATCCTACGTGATCCTACAACATATCTCGTTCCGGGTTATGGGGTTACGTAAATTACAACTATTATATATATTGCTATAAGAAAGAAAGAAAGAAAGAAAATATTTTATATATAGGTGGGGACTTGGAGTGGAAAGTTGTAATCCTGTAACTTCTGTTCAACCCTTAATAACAAACAAGTTACGTTGGATGGGTTTGTAAAAATACGTAATTGCCAGGAGCCAGGAGCTAGGAGCTAGGAGCCAGGAGCCAGGAGCCAGGAGGCTCGTTTCCTGGGCCTTGAAGCGAGATTCTGGGTTCTGATCCAGGAAGCGACTAATGGCCCTGAAACGGCGTCCTGGGCCATATAATAGTCAGATTTGATTATCTAATTAAATCTGACTATTTTTCTTGCACCATAAGTGAAATCATATCTATATCCCTATTTCTTTGAATGGACTATTATAATTGTTTCATTTTCATTTTCCAAGTTACGCGTTTGAGAGTGCGGGGTAGGTGATGTATACGCGGGGAAATTTTATAATTTGATATTCACCACAAAAAGAAAATCAAAAATCATTTTCATTTTCATTTTCCAAGTTACGCGTTTGAGAGTGCGGGGTAGGTGATGTATACGCGGGGAAATTTTTTTAATTGTTACAATCGTCATGATTCCTATAATTGTTACAATCGGCTAATCGTTAAATTTGATTTAATCATAAAAATCATCATATTTGATTTAGATATTACAGACGGTTAACCGTTATAATCGTTATAATCGATTGTAGTGATTATATATGATCGTACAATCATTTTGTAAATTTTACAAAACCTAATCGTTATAATAGGAACATTAGGAACATTGTGAATTCTTTGGAGATTTTACTTGACTATCCTTTATACCATGTTATAATTGTAATATAAGAAAAGATATTTTTTGCAAAGGTTTACAAAGCAATGATTCTTTATTCAGTCGGTGCATCTACACCCGAGGGGAAACTTTTAGGGGAAGACGACTTAACATTGGATCGGGCTAGGGAGCTTGCCAAGGGATATGCAAGGGACGGCAACAGTGCGGAGATATTCGGCTGGGCCGATGGTCAAAATGATCCAATAAGCCGTGAAGTATTTTATGCAAAAGATTATGAGAATTGATTCCATAATCTTGTAAAGTTTACAAAGCACTTGACAATCGGATTTTTTGACTGTATACTTGTAGTGAACACTTTTTTGATGGTAGGCTATACTTTCCGAGTGGTATAGTTTGCCTATTTAACTAACTTGGAATAAGGTATATTTTTATGGCTAACGTATCCAAAACCGTCAAACGGATTGTCTTTGATGATTTAGTTTTTGACGGTAACCCTCGGACCAAAAAGGGCATGAAGCTAGAGCAAATGATCGCTAGCTTCGTAACCCATGGCTATCAACCGGATTCGACTATCTTAGTCGAAGAAAAGCAAGACGGGCAGTTTCTTGTTTTGCGGGGCAACCGTCGGAGCTTGGCCGCTTTGGAGCTACAAAAGCAAGATCAAGAAACCTTCGACCGAATCTTTTCCGATGGGAAAATTCCGGCATTCGTTGCCAAGGGCATATCGGACCAAGAGCGGATTCTTTTGCGTATCGACCACTCAACCGAGCTTGATCGCGAACCGCTTGACGATGAGGGGCTGTTTAATGCAGTCTGCCAATTGCTCCGAGCTAGTCTCAATCAACGGGAGATAGCGGCCCATCTTAACCTGTTTACTAAAAACAATAAAACAGGCGACTTGGAACCGAATCGCAGCTTGGTTCAACGGCGAGCAGAGCTTGCCAAGCTACCCGGATTCGTTCAAGACGAATATCGGATTTTGATGCGGAAGGGCAAGGACGTGACTGCTGTTCGGTGGTCGATGATCCCCGGTCTGTACAAAATGTACTCCAAAACGTCGGTTGAATATCCTGATGGTAACATGGAGTTCAACGAAAAATGGGAGCTTTGCAAGACGTTCAAGGATGACTTACCCGAGGGTAGCGTCTCGGTCAAGCTTACTCCCAAAAAAGCAAAGGATTTTTCGGAGCTTGCTCAGTCGAAGGGCGTCCGCGACATTCTCTTGAGTGTCACCGGCCAGATTCCGACAACGTTTGAAAACGTTGACCTTGCCATCTTGGCAGGTGAGCAGGCGACGGCTACGCTTGTTTCGATTCAAGACCACCTTGGCAAGGACGCCTACAATGACCTGATAGCCCGGTCGTTGAACGGTGGGGCAACAGACGATCAGGTAGAGGTAGAGGCGGAAGCTTCGACCGTTGAAGCCTAGTTTTCAATTATCAGAATAGAGGTATGAAGCCTCTATTCTGATTTTGATTTTGTCCGAATAGTTTGCCCCGCTATTTTGATCTTAAAATCAGAGGTACAAAATGACTAGGAGACATAAAATCGAGTGCGTTAGAGGGCAATGGGTATTTCTAGATATCCAAAAGCCTATACGGAAAAATAGACCTTGTGCCCGGACATATCTCAAGATTACGTCTGGTTTTGTAATTCAACGATTCGATGAAAAGGGTGAGTTCATTTGTCAAGTATTCACGGCAGATGACTCTGTTGAATATGAAATTGAAGAAGATGAAACAAGACCCATCGAAAGTAAAAATATGCCACTCGGTGGTGATGAATCGTTCCCGTTTAATATGGTGCAAGAATGATAGCACGCCTTGAACTAGATAACCATGTCACGTCTACTTTTGACGTTGACAATGTTGACCAAGCTATTGCCCGATCAACCGAGATATGCCGAGATTTTGAATCTGGCGGGATACTTGTAATTGACGGAAAAGATTACGGATCTTTTGACATCGGAAAAGATTTTATCTTCAAAAACTTGACAACCCGGCAATCATGGTGTATAGTTTAATTGGAGGGACAAAACCATGTTTTACCTATTTTTAGCTGTTGTTTTGTTTAACGTCGGTCTTGCTGTTGCATTGTACAAACGACCGCGACCAAGTAGACTTGATCGAATAGTGCGGCAATTGAACCAAGAGAAAACCGCCAGTTTCCATCGTCGGCAAGCCGCATTTTTCGAAAGATACATGCACAACTAATGATCGTACTATATGAATCGATACAAAATACTATCACATTGCAAGGGTGGTTCAAGCTATCGATACAAGACAAGTTTGATTACCTTCAAGCTTGGTCCGATACTTACGGGCTATCGCTTGTCAAAATCCATAAGCTTGTAAGGTTTGAACTACGGTTGCAAATGACCGGCCAATGATTCCACTTTTGGTACACCCCTCTTATGGGGGACTACCTGCCAAAATGGCAGTCTACCCCCCCATAGGTGGCATGTCAAAATGGCAGTCAACCACCCATAAGAAGTAGACAACCTGCCAAAATGGCAGTCTACCTGCCAAAATGGCAGTCTACCACCCATAGGTGGCATGTCAAAATGGCAGGTTATGTTTGTGGCTAGGTCATTGAAAACGTCTTGACCTGCCAAAATGGCAGTTTAGACGCTTTAACCTGCCAAAATGGCAGTCGTACCCCATTTGGGTGATGTATTCTTGTATAGTAGTGTACAGACTACTGGCATACGTAATCCCTGAACCCTGAACCCTGAACTCTGAACCCTGAACCCTGAACCCTGAACCCTGAACCCTGAACCCTGAACCCTGAACCCTGAATCCTGATAGTAAAATCAAATGATACAACCAAAGGCATGGAAAATAGGAAGCAGGTAACCTATGCTATTTGCAATAGTCAAACGAACAAACAAGCCGATTAAGATTGTAACCTGGTTTTATAAGGAACCGGGCAAGCTTGACCATATAATCGACGATAGTGGCAAGCTATTCCGACCCTATTCTTTAATCCCGATAGGCTATAAGCAATACCGTAAGATGATTGCAGACGCGGGCCTACCGATAATGGACAAGTAAAGTTTACAGGCTACTTGACAAGGCTGTTTTAACGTGGTATGCTTTGAATAGAAAGAGAGGTAATCATGTCTGTACTTTATTACGCAATTGTCAAGGAAACGGGGCAAAGGTGAAACAATGTTTAATCTATTCAATAGAGAATCACCTTTGCTAACAGCCGCCAAAACTTTGGCCGATGCAATGGTAGTAGGCCGCAAACATCCCGTTTACGTTGTCAAGCTTTGCGACGACGATTATGAGGTAACCGCTCAAGTGCCGACTCATTACGTATACAAGGCGAAACCGTAATTTTTACAGTTATTTGACAAATGGATTTTGACGTGGTATGTTTAAGTAGAAAGAAAAGGCGACACTATGATCGGATTCATTACAAAATCAGAAGTGCTTCTTCACCCATGGATTATTATCCATGGATTCGGGTTTGCCATTTTTTTGCAGTGCTTGGTTGCACGGCATGGGACCACGTTCCTTAACATTCTAACGAAACGAGGTAAACTATGATTTTATCGGAAGAACAGATACCCGACATCATGAAAGAAGAGGAGGAGACGTTTCCCGGGACACACCCGCAAGAGGTACATGCCCCCGTTAATGTTCCCATCGTCTCCACCTTTAATCCGGCCATTAAGAGCGTTTCTAATGAAAAGAGGTAAACTATGAAGTTTACAAGAGCTATTAGACAGATCGACATTGATGACAACAACCCTAGCCATTTTCTCAAGTTGGTGATTCTTAACTCACTTGGCTCTAAGACCCTTTGGCCGAACCGTGCGGCCTTCGCTAGAGCTTTGACTGTTGAACCATGGCTAAACGTCCGAACAGCTAGAGCCATGGCTCTCGGTCCTTGAACCATGGACCTTGGCTCTTGCGATATCCCACCTATAAGGTGAGGCCGAGATTCTAGGGCCATTAGAAGCTGGGTTCCCATGTTGACATGCATGGGCAACCATGCGGGAACCCGGCTTCTAATGGCCCTAGTCTCGACGCTAGCGGCTTGCTCTTGTGCCAAGCCTCTAGCGTCGAGACTAGGGCCGCTAGAATTGATAGTAAAATCAAAAGGGTGAACTATGGACAATAGTATTGATTGTAATGATTGCACTGATTGTACCGATTGCGACAATTGCGTCGATTGCAATGGCTGCATCGATTGTGTTAATTGCGAGGACTGTGTTGCCTGTACCGATTGCGTCGATTGCAAGGGATGCATGAACTGTGAGGATTGCGAGGATTGCATCAATTGTATTGGTTTGATAGGTGAGACCGACAAGGTGGGTATCCATGAATAAAACGATTAAGATCGATTATAACAGAAATATCGATTGTTTGGTTTGTGACTTCTGTTGGTCCTGTACTGATTGTAGAGGTTGTAAGAATTGTATGGCTTGTATCAGGTCTAAGACTTGTAGGGATTGCAAGGATTGTGACACCTGTATCGATTGTGATACCTGTATCGATTGTGTTATTTGTCGCAATTGTACTAGATGTGAGAACTGTTACAATTGCATTGATTGTGAGAATTGTGTTGGTTGTAGTGGTTTGACTAATGAAACCGGCTTAACAGGAGTACATAAGTAATGAATAGGCATTGTATCAATTGTGATACTTCTTTCGATTGTACCTTTTGTGTGGATTGTAAGGACTGTGATAATTGTCATGTTTGTCATGGCTGTTTCAACTGCACCGATTGTAGCGGTCTGACTAATGAATCTGGCCTAACTGGAGTGCATAAGTAAGCAATTGATTTTAATATCATAACGATTGACACCCTACCCTGGTGGGGTTATAATAACCGTTATAACCAGCACAAAATGTATACTTGTCCCTCTAGGCCGGCTATCTTAGACTGTAAATCAGCCATGGCCCGGGGTAGGGTTAAATATCCAATGATCTCACTTATGGTGCAGGTATTTTTTACACTTTTACTTAAATTTTTCCCCGTATTTTCCGTATAGAGAATGTAAGGGTCGATCTCTTTTGATTCTAAAATCATCTGCACCAAAAGTGATATCATGTTAGTTAACATTGAAATAGAATATGTTGGTGAAAATGATTATATTGCTTCTGTGCCTGAAGTAAATTTTAACGCATCAGGCGATACGGAAGAAGAGGCAATAGACAATTTGCAGGATATTATTGCTGGCATCTATTATCTTTTGATAAGTCTCCCTACTGAGAGACTTGGCCCAGAACCACTTCGTCAATTGGAATTTCTTAAAATCTCATCTTGTAATACAGTAAAGACCAATGATCCAAGGATTATTAACTCAAGGGATTAATAATTCAGGGATCATTGGTCTAGAATAAGGAAACAATCATGGACCCAACCTGGGAACGAGTACCAGAAGGCCATCCTGAGTGTTGCGAATCACAAGGATGCGTGAATAAGAGCCTGGAAGGCTCTAACTTCTGTGCTGCCCATGGAGGTAACATGGGGGTTGATGCTACAGCAGCAAAAAAGATGAAAAACTACAGGCTAACTAAATTCGCATCCGAAGTCCAAGAGAAACAAAGTTCCTCGGATATCAAATCGCTGGCCGGCGAAATTGGAATGTTAAGACAAATCATTCAGGAGCAATGGAATAGTTGCGATTCTGCAAACGATTTGATTTTAAAATCAGGACCGATTTCTGATCTGTTTACTAAACTAGAAAAGCTAGTTAATAGTTGTAACAACATCGACAAGACTCTCGGTAATTTAATAGATAGAGAAAAAGTAGTTACCTTTGCACAAACTATTGTTAAAATTATATCACCATACATCCCAGAGGAGAAGTTAGATGAACTTAATCTTAAAATTCAAGAGGCTCTTAGAGTCTTGTGACAAAAATCCATTAAAGTCAAAGACTCTATGGATCAACGGCTTAACTCTTGCAGCAGGCATCCTTGCTTTGGTTCAGGGTATGGCTTCGCCAGAGTGGCTTATTCCAGTTTTGGCAGGAGTCAACATTATTCTTAGATTCCTAACTACCGGCGGTATTACACCTGGTAACAAAATAATCACTGAAGTGACTAACGTAGTTAATAAAGAAATTAAAGGTATTAGAGATGCTAAGTAAACTTATTTTAATTTTCTTGGTTGTAAGTATAGTTGTTGTTAGCTATATTCAATATCAGCCAACTATTATTACTGCTCCGGCATCGGTTGATGCTGATACATTTTTTACTGTAACTTCAAGTAAAACTGGCCAATGGTTAGTATATGGTGCTAGGCATCATAAACAAGTCAACAAAGACTTAGTCATTTTAAGTGGCACTTCTGATATTAAAATCATTTTCTCTCCTGGATTAATCACGAAGACAATCAAAATCAATTCGATCCCCGATGCTTTTACGCTTGAGATTTTGAGTTGGGCTCCAATCTCTGGAAGAAAAGCAGTAGCTAACAGCCTTGAGGCATTAGCTCTTGGCTTCACCCCTGAACCTGATTCAGAAGATCCAATTCTTGAATTCCTTAAATTAACAAAACTAAATAATCATGCTCTTATTGATGGTGAATGGAAGAGCTTCTTTCAGAAGCTTGGAAACTATTGCCAAGAGAACATGATGGATAAAAGCTTAGCCGAACATCAACAACTATGGCTTAAAATCGCCGAGGCCCTGAGAAATGGAAAGACGTGATTTTTTAAAAGTGGCCACTGCGGCGGTCATTGTTCCAAATTTTGATTATGATCCAAATCATTATGGCCTGATTCCAGGCAATCATAAGGGTCAAGGCTTTTACCAAGTTTCTAATTTAGATGGCTTCGGTAAAGGAAAAACAGCTTATCTTTGTAATGCCTATACCAAGGTAGTTAAACTACCCTGGTATCCAATCAAACAATTCAAAGGTGATTGCGTCGGGGTGGCGGTCACGACCGCCGTTGATTTTTTGAATGTAACTCAAACGCTTCAACGCAAGACCTCTTGGAAGGGTAATCATTCAATTATTGCGTCATACGTCGGCGGCCGAGAGATGGCCGGGAAAAATCCAATGGGTGATGGTGCTTATACTATTTGGATACTTGATTATCTCAAAAAGTATGGAGTCTTGTTGAAACAAAAGTATGGAATTGACGATCTTAGATATTACAATCGCCAAGCCTATATTTCTTTCAAAAATGGATTAACAGATAACTTAAAACTTGAAGCACAAAAACATCCACTTTTGCATAGCGAAAAAGTGTCTTCTTACAAAGAAGCTCGCGATTCAATTGCAGCAGGCTTCCCGGTGATGCTTGCATCACCAATGGGTGTTAAAAATGCCACAAAAGATAAAGATGGATTCTTTTACCCTAAAGGATATGCGCCACACTGCACTTGCTGTATTGGTGTAAATGATAAAGATAGAAAATCAATATTAATACAAAACTCTCATGGGCCTAATTGGGCCCCAGGACCAAAACGCTATGGATTTGAACCAGAAGGCTCTGCTTGGATTGACGCTGATACTTTTGATTATCATATTAATTATTCCAAGGACTCATGGACAATGTCTCTCTTCAAAGGTTACAAAGTCGAAAGACGTTATATCCTATGGTAAACCAATACTTGTGGTCTCTAAAACTTGTCCTCCCTGCCAAAAAGCTACAAACCGAGGGATATCATGTTAAAATTGAAAACATATCTCTACACCCGGATGTTAAACGGGTTCCGACGCTTAAAGTGGAGTGGTAAAAGAATTAAGGGACTTTTGAGTGAAAAAGAGTACCATAGACTATTAAAAGACTGGAACCACTATGAATGAACTTCTTTTAAATTCTTTAGCAGTAGCAGTGATCGTAACCACGATCACAAAAGGGGCAATCTTTGAGCCAGCAAGGAATCAACTTCCAAGTTTTTGGAAGAAATTGTTCAATTGCCCCTATTGTTTGGCACATTGGGTATCTATTCCTTTCGGCTTATATATTCAGCCATTCAATCCTATTAATATTTTTGCCTTGATAGCAATATCAAGCTTATCAACTTTCTTTTTAATCAAGTATCTTAGGTGGTTAGATGTTAATTAGATTCCGATTTCGACTCAGGACTTTTATACCAAGAGTAGCCCATTGCAGTAACGGTTGCTGATATGCATCAGCTTCAAGAAGTTTTTTCTAGTCTAATTAAAGTAGGATTAGATAGAAAATCTGCGACTTCTCCATCTAAATGGGCATGTTTGTACAGAGTCCTTGGTGGAGAAAATGCTGGATCATGGAACTTTGACAAGTTCCCATGGCTAGTAGACATGCACAATAGTACAGCCCCAATGAACATTGGAAAGAAAGCCGCACAAATGGGGTTTACTGAAACAGTGTTGAACTTAACATTTTATCGTTTAGATATATTAAATCAAGACTGTTTGTATATATTACCAACTGCAAAACCTGCCGCTTCTAATTTCAGTTCTTCCCGAGTAGACGCAGCGGTAGCCTTATCCCCACATCTTACTAATTTATTCAGTAATATTAAAAATAGCCAACACAAGAGGGCAGGTTCTGCCAATCTTTTTATTCGCGGCTCTAGAAGTAGAACAGATTTAAAATCTGATCCAATAAATTTTCTTGTCTTCGATGAATTAGATGAAATGAACCAAGACAATGTTGCTTTGGGTGAACTAAGATGCTCAGGTCAAGAAAATTATCAAATTTGGAAGATTTCTACTCCTACAGTAGTGAATAAAAAGATTGATTTAGAATATAATTTTTCAACAATGGAAAGATTTATCTTTCCTTGTCCAGCCTGTGGCCGGCAAATTGAGATGATCTTCCCGGATTCTATAATAATCCGGGGTGAGCATCATCATGATCCAGAATGTGATAAAAGTATTTATATTTGCACAGAATGTAAAAGTATCTTACCTCAAGAGGCAAAAAAAGATTACATTGGCAAAGGAACTTGGATACCCTTTGGTAACAAAGACATTGATACCAGAGGATTCTACATTAATCAACTTTATTCTTATATTAGGACGCCCGGCGATATAGCAAAAGCATTCCTTGAAGGCCAAATTAAACCATCTGCTGAGCAAGAGTTTTATAATAGTAGGCTTGGCCTACCATTTGTAGCTGAAGGAACAAGGGTTAGTACTAAAAATATAACTAATTGCATCAAAGATTACGTCTCTGGTCCACAAGATGGACTTATTACGCTCGGAGCAGACATCGGTAGGACCAAACATCACTATGTAGTTTTAAAGTGGGAAATTGATAAGCTTGGCTTTGAAATTAATATAACTTCAAAACCAATAGCTTTGAAGATAGGTATAGCTACTAGCTTCAATGAGCTTGGTGCGTTAATGAACGAATACCAAGTAAACATGGCAGTGTTAGATAGTCAACCTGAATATCAAAAAGCTTTGGAATTTTGCATAAAGTTTGCTCCCCATGCTAAGATGTGTGATTACAACACAAACAGAGCCTCAAATATTCTTCTCAAGATTCCTGATCCTTTTACTCCAAACATTACGGCAAACAGAACATTATGGATCGAGACCGCACTATCTAGGATAATAAACGGAACAATTCAGCTTCCTAAAGACACCCCTAGTGAATTTGAAGAACATCTTCAGAATATCTTCAAACGTTATGGTGAAGATAAACACGGTAATGAAACAAGTTGGTACGAAAACACTGATCCAGACCATCATGTACATGCATTAACGTATGCCGAAATTGCATTGCCCCTGGCGGCAGCACATAGAACAAGTAAAAACATAGAGGCATTTCTATGATCCCAGTATATTATACCCTTAATCAAAGTGATGAGCTTCAGCTTTTCAGAAGGATTAAGCATGGTGGTGATGCGTTTGTTCTAAATTACATCGAAAGATTTAGTGAACGAGAGTCAGAAGCCTCTTTTAATTTAAGAAAAGGTCTGACGCCTTCGGCTGCCTTTGCCAAAAGAGAAGTAGTTAAGGTTCAGGAAGCAATCTACCAAAGATTAGTAGATATTATAAGAGTTGGTGGAACAGACTCTTACCAACGTATAATTGCCGGCGAAGACGGTGGGATTGACTTAGATCATTCTTCTATGACCCACTTCATTGGTCAAGATGTATTAAGTGAATTGTTATTTTTAGGTAAGGTTGGTGTTTTAGTTGACATGCCCAAGATTACTTCCGGAGCCTCTGTCTCCGCGACAACTAACTCTCATCCTTATTGTTATACTTACACCCGAGAGCAAATCCTTAATTGGACTCAAGATCAGATTAATAATAAAAAGACACTAACGGCTTTGAGACTTTCAGAGTATGTTCCTATTTTAGATGAATACGGTCTTCCTAGTGGCGATGAGCTTAGGTATCGTATTTATAACAAACTAGAAAATAGTGTCAGATTAAGAATATTTGATAATGGTGGTACACTTAAAGAAGATTACGAAATTGATGTCCCCGAGATTCCATTTGTTCTTTTTGAGATTCCAAATAGTTTACTACATGAAACCGGGAAATATCAAATTGCCTTAATGAATATGGAGTCATCTGATATTTCCTATACTTTGAAGGCCAATTATCCATTTCTTATTAAGGCCGCAGATGCCACCGCTGGTAGCCATCTTAAAAAGTCTGACGACGGAGTCGAGGTAGGAAATATTCAAGGAATGGAATATTCAGGTAGTACGCCACCTGACTTCATTCATCCATCATCTGAGCCTATGAAAGCTTCAATGGCCAAACAGGAACAAATGAAAGAATCAATTGAACAATTAGTAAGTTCAGCCGTTTCTTCAATTGCTCCTAGATCAGCCCAATCTAAGGAATTTGATGAAAGAGGATTAGAATCAGGGCTTTCGGCTATAGGCGAAATATTAGAACATGGCGAACAGAAAATTGCTATACTTTTTGCGGCCTTTGAAGGTGTACAAAATATTGCTACTATTAATTACCCAGACAAGTATTCATTAAAAAGTGATAGAGATAGAATTGACGAAGTCAAACTAATTCAAGAGCAAAAAGATGAGATGCCATCTCTGAAGGGCAAAAAAGCTCTATGTAAGATGGCTGCTCATACTTTGTTTGATACAAAACTTCCAGTCAGTGATCTTAAAATCATAATTGATGAAATTGATACGGCAAGTAACACTGGGGCATCAGCCAAGATTATTGTTGCCGATGTAGAAGCAGGTATCTTAGGTCATGAAACTGCCGCAATAATGCGTGGTTATGAAAAGGGCGAGCCTGTTAAGGCTGCAATAGAACATGCTGATCGGCTAGCTAGAATAGAAGAGGCTCAAACAAGAGCCAGAGAAAATACGAATGCCGCAGCCCGAGGAATTGATGACAAAGCTCCTGATAACCAAGGAGCCATTGAAGAAAAACAACAATCACAAGACCCTAACCTTGATGGTGATGGTAAAACAAATACAAGAGGAGATAATAAATGAATATTTGGGACGGTAGCTCAGAACGTAGAAATATAGGTAGTCAACGGGCACCTGATCGACTAGATTGGGATCAAATTATAGCAGAAGTACAGTTAGTACAAAGGGGATTCAATGGTGAAGACCCAACTACTTTGCAAAGCAAGGGTACAGATCCATCATCTACAGGACTCATTATCACAGAATTCGGTGATGGAGCATTTCATAAAACAGTATTTACATTTACTGCTTTTGAGTTGGCAACAACAGCAGGCTCAACACCTGCGACTGATGGTGCTTGGGCATCTGAGCAAATATACACATTCCCAACAGGATCGAAGCTGCTAATTGCATCAGGTTTCGACTTGGACTCATTAGAAGACAATCCAGGGGCAGATGGTATTACTTCTACTTCTGATTTTGATTTAGGCTTAGGTAGCGTAGCTGTAGCACAAGCATCAGCTTTCAGTCTCACCGGAACTCAATCAGATTATGGTGATGCAACTGTGGCTCTTGTAGCTAGTGAATCATCTGGTGACGCTGTAAACGTAACTACTGCTGCAGTACATACGGTAGCTGATTTACTATTGAATTTCAGAGCAGTGGCGGAAGCAGATCATGGAGCAACAGTAGCAGGATTGTTAAAGGTAACAGGGACAGCTTTTGTAGTTTGGACAATGTTGAAGTAGGGTAAAAATGAATCGGATTGGGTTAAATTAATTGAGCAAATAATAAATCTTTCTCTTGATGATATTATATTAATATAATCACTGCCGGTGGTTTGGTAATCATCGGCAGTGACGGCAGTTAACGGAAAAATACATCACAGAATGCGTTTAGAAAGTACCAAAATGGTGCTTAGGCATCATTTTAAAATAGAGGGTAATAATGGATATTTGGGATGGGTTATCAGACAGTCGTGAGGAATTAGGAATCCAACGGGCTCCTGATAGAACAGACTGGGTAGAAGTAATTAAACAAATTCAATTAACTCAAGAAGAAATAAATGCTATAAATATTGTTGCTGACTATTTACAGGCATCCAAGGAAACTAATCAAAATAATTTTAACACAAATGATGATGTTATTTTTGATACTATTGATCGAGTTTCAGGTTCAAGCATCTCACTTAATACAACAACTGGGGTA
>SDBS01000934.1_pt1 | contig 29427 bp, 66 predicted proteins | sample 2277091 | NCBI WGS metagenome assembly SDBS01 (sample SAMN10404972, study PRJNA504765) | marine sediment metagenome | isolation source: marine sediment core GS10_PC15, 163 cmbsf | place: Arctic Ocean: Southern Knipovich Ridge | collected 2010 | reverse complement strand
GATCATTGTCTCTCTCAACACACTTAGTAGTATCTACTAACTCATGAATGATTCTTCTTGCAATCCATCGTTTACCATATCTTCCAGACATAATTACAAATATCATGTTCCTATTTTCTTTTTAACTTCATCGTGTTTACATTCTTTATCTAACTTTTCAAGCCATATACTATTTTCTTCTATCATGGTTTATGTACATCATCTTTATTTACTAATAATCTTGTTGTACAATATGGACAATATTTATAACTATTTTGAAAACTTTTCATTAGTATACACTTTTTGTTTAGACAATATTTTTCATTCATTTCTTGCCTCCTAGTATGTCGTTCCTGTAACCAACATGACCGAACAACCTGTGAAACTCAGCCATTCCAAGCACATCTCTAACATAAGAAATATTAATCATATCGTAAACAGCCATGTTCTCACCTCTCCTAAAATAAAAATCAATAGCTTCCAACGAATTACTGGCACCGTTAACTCTCATTCTGTGAATTAAATTCTTCTCATTTATCATCTTTTACTCTCCACTTATCCTTTATTTCTTTCGTTGCTTGTAACATCAATTCAACATCTCTAATCTTATCTGTAATAGTTTTAGTATAACTTATTGCTATACTTTCTGCATCTTCAAGCCTTTTAAGTTCATTTTCAAAATACTTTTTAAGTGTTATTGTAGGTTTCATTTCTTATCCTCCACATCCACTTCTTCCCACCATTCATGGAAACCTTCCCATTCGTATGCTGTCATGGTAGGTGTCCCTCCTTTTTCTCTTGTTTCATTATTTGACTATATTCATATCCTGTTACTGATATTTCTTCTCCTTTTGCTATATCTCTACTCGCTCTTACTTTGCCTTTTTTGTCTGTGTATACAGGCCAGTCTGTCATTTTAGGTGTCCTTTCTTCTTCTTTTCAAGTAGTTTCCTAATTGCCCTTAGTTCTTCCCTTATATCCTGTAAGACTCTGTAGTCTGTAATGTCTAAGCTCATTTTAGGTGTCCTTGTTGTTCAGCCCAATTAGCCCAATCTTCAGTGAACCATTCATTATCTTCGTCTATGTATTCGTTTCTCATAGGTGTCCTTGCTGTTTGGCCTTCTCAACCACCGCCTCAAGTTCCCATTTAAACTCTGTTCTTGATACTCTGTGTTCTTTGTATCTTAGTAGTGCTTGTTGGCAGGCAAGAGCAAAGCCTTTCTTATCTTCTTCTGGTAGTTGTTTGAATGTCTCAATCATCTTTTAACTCCTTTTCAAACCAATCTATCCAGTCATGCGTTTCTTTACTTGAGTTACACTCATGAACTTCTTGGCGTGCTTTTTTAATTAGTTCTTCAAATCGTTTACTCATCTTCTTCCTCATATTCATAACCAAACTCATACTTTTTACCATTCCATAAATAAGTCACTTCAAGAGTAGTATTTTCGTAGTTAAAGTAAAAGTTCTTCCCATATCTACTTTTACATAACTCAGCCTCAACTAGTAAATCCTTAATCACATTATCAATAGTGTTTTTTCTCATATTATAAATCCTCTCTGCTCCTGTGTAACCTCAGCTCTTGCTGCCTTCTCAAGTCGCTTCTTAATTCGTTCTTCTCGTCCTGCCTCGTGGACAGCATATCTGTTATTCTTCTTAGCTCGTTTATCCTGTTTTTTCTTCTTGTTTTTCTTTGACATTTACATTACAATAGGTTCTGAGTACAACCTTTCACAATCCAGGCATCTCCACAGTAAGTGTTGTGCTTCCCTATGCTTACCAGATCTGATTACTATACCCTTTTCTAGCCCACATTCAGGGCACTTAACCTTCTTAACCCATTCAACCATTGTTCCTCCTTTTCTTTCACAGTGATAAACTTTAACAGAAAATCTTGGGCAGTGGTATGGGGTGCGCAATTAGAAACGCACCCCACTTCTACCTTCGTATTAAACGATTTTGAAAAGCCGAACATTCCTGCTCCATGTGCTGCATGCAATAAGGGGTAGCTGAAACACCGTAAGCTTTTCATATTTTTTCATTCTCCTTTTTTCTTTTTCTCAACACTAAAATAATAAAAAAAATAAAAAAAATTTGCTTATTCCTAAGCAAAACTTACTTTTAGTTGCACTAGTTCTTTTGGTACTCTGAAGCTTAGCTCGTTGTCTTCAACTGAGTCTTCAACATTCTCAAGCACGATACCTGCTGATGTTAATACATCATGGTCTCTTTCGCTAAGGTCTTCTTCACCAACGAATACTGCTACAAGTTCTTGGTTTTCCAAGTCAACGCTCAAACAAACGTCTCCGAAGCACAAACTTTCTGATAGTGATAACTCACTTTCAGCAAATAGTACATCTTCAACTGCTATCCAGTCGCTGTCTTCCTTAACCCAGAATGTTGCTGCTTGGTCAACTATTGTTTCAGTATACGTTTCTGCTGGAACTGCTGGAACCTCTTGTGCCAATGAACCGCATCTCAAAGTTTCATCTTTAGTTTCTTGTAAGCAAACTGTTACTCCATCATTTCTAACCCAATATGCTGGAATTTCTGCTACATCAATTACTGTTTCTTCATGTGTTTTAGCAGATGTCCACAAAACTTTGTTAGCTTCTTCCTCATCTCCGTAAAGGAACTTTCCTTCAAATACTAAAACATTCTCATATTCTTCAACAAGGTCTTCCTCGTCAAAGGATACATCAAAGCTTTCGTATTTAGGTTCACTGTCCCAATCAAAGCTCATTGTTAGTCCTAGCAAGTCTAAACTTTCGCCTGGTCTTAGAACTGCTTCATCAGCTTTAGTTGCTTTCAATGTATACTCAAATCCAATCATGCCTTCGTCAATGTCTATCAACCAAGTCCAAATTGCGTCTCCGTCTTCATCCTTGATGAAAGCGTCTCCGTCATTTAGGTCTTCATGAATGTCTTCTCCGACTCTAAGTGTTGCTCCGTTTCCAGTTTCTCCTCTGAAAAAGACATCAACTACTTTGACTCTCTTGTTGCAAAGCTTTACTGTCTCGCCTTCGCTAACAGTTTCATGTTCACCATTGCAGCTTAAAACTACCTTTTCAATTGCTACTGCTTCTAATGTTACATCTTCAAATGGTAGTCCTTCTTCAACATAAGCTTCGTTTCCGTGCAAAAGCTTTAAACTTTCACCGTTAGCTTCTACAATTGTTAGCTCTTGTCCAAGAACTGATAGTTTCAAAGGTTCGTCAGCATTAACTTCACTAAAGTCGAATCCGTCTTTGACAACAACATAAAGTTTTATGCTATCTTTACTGTAAACCAATGCTGGTTCAGCTTCAAAGTCTTCATCGTCGACTAGACTGTATGCTACTCTCAAGCCATCTGTTACTCTCAGATAGGTCTTAACTGTGTAGCTTTCTCCATCAAAGTCAACTTCTTCTTCGAAAAGTTTTTCTTTAAAGTCAACACTATCTCCTAATGCTAACTCATCCTCACTGAATCTGTCGAAATGTGCTTGCACAATTTCTACAACTTCTTCAAGGTCTTCCAAAGCCGAATCTTCAACTACTTCCTCAGCAGCATCTGCTACTGGTTCAGGTTCATCAGCTACTACATCAGCCACCGGTTCAGGAACAGATTCATCAGCTTGGTTTTGCTGCGAATTGTCCACATCATCGACAACTGAATCTGGCTGTTCAACAAGTTCTTCTTCTTGTCCACAACCACTTATGGTTAATAGTAAAGCTAGCACTGCTAGAATCGCTATAACCAATGTCAGTTTTTTGTATTTCATTGTCTACCTACCTCCATATGTTGTGTTAGATAAAACTATAAATTTCTTGGATAATCCATCCATTCTCGTTCCCGTATTGTTAGATTTCTGCATGCAAGGGTAATAACAATAATTAGTATATAAACGTTTCTATTGTGTTTTTATACTGTGGAAATAGAGGCTTTAACGGGTCTCTGTTAGGCTTCAAACAGAAGGAAAAAGAGGAATTTCTGAAAGAAATACCAAACCTTCCGTCTAGGCTTTCGCTCTAGATTCTAGCCTCAGCAGACCTTTCGTCAGCCTCCATCCCCTCCTTTCCTATGTGTCCCTTTTGGTGGCTTATCTTCCTTGATAATCCTTCTTTCTATAACATTCCTAAGATCCTTATGTTCTTTCAGCACATCAAAGACAATGCTCATAAATAGATTATACGAGTTTTCCACCTTAACAAGATTGACTGTTACGCCGTCTTTAAGCTCACCTCTCAACCTTGCGAGGTTCTCCAATAGCTTATTCTCAATAGTAGCTACCTTTGCCCATGAATCTATTAAAGCTTTTATCTCCCAGATTCCCTCGTTGTTAACCTTTACCACATTACCGGCTTTTGTTGTAGTCTCGACTATTATCCCCTCAGCATCTATTCTATCAAGCTTCTTATCAAGCAATGCTCGTTTTTTCTTAGTCTCAACAATCCGTTTCTCCATCTCAGTAAATATCTCAGAATGCACTTCTTTCATCTCATTCTCGTAAAGTTGCGTTGGCCTACCCATATGGAAATTCACATAGTTGCTGTTATCAATAAATTTTCTAATTGACTCAGGATTGATGTCGCCGTCCTTTATCAGTCCTTTATTCAGTAGTATGGAGTAGATAGCCTTTGAGCCATATCCTAGTCCTCTGTACTTAACTACCTCTTTCTCTATTCCCAGTGCTATCACTCTATGAATATTTCCCATCTTATTCCTTAGCTTTTTTCCCCAACATAGTGAGCGCATTTTGCTCCACAGTCTACTTGTACGATAATGTTCTTCTTATGTAAGTCAGCGCAGAACATCAAGTCCTCGCAAACAAACCAGCCTTTCTTTCCGTCTTTTACTCTAAACTCAATTTTCTCAACTACTTTCTTCTTAACCAAGCAACAGCCTAGCCCGATTCCGACAACCTTCACAAGCCCCTTATCTGGTAAGTCTTTAAACTCCACAAACTTGAACTTCGAGTTTATATCTTTATAATCAAGCTTTCCTTCTGGTTGATAAATATGCGTAGTGACTATGTTCTTATTATCAATTATCTTCGTAATAGGGCAAACCGCGTGGACTACATCTACATCGTGCTTAAGAAACTTCTCAACAATCTTATCATCGTCTGGAATGACGTCTGCATCAAGCATAAATAAATGTGAGCAGAAGCTTTGTAAGAAAATCCTTCGTAACAGATTCCTATTAGCTACTATCCTATACCCAACGTCATTCTTCCACAATCCTCTTTTCTGATTTACCTTGAATCCCTTATTCATTAGGTATCTTGCAGCCCTCTGTAGTTCATTGTAGTAGAACCTATTACTACGCGATGAATCAAGGAATACTATCCTTACCAGTTTATTATCTAGTTTTCTTAAAAAATCTACTAATCGTTTCAAGCAATACTCCTTGCCGTCATAGATTGGTATTCCTATCATAATGTCTTGCATTTTCATTCCTCCATGTTTACTATCTTCATATAATCCTTTTGCTTGATGCCGAACACATCTTCCATCTTTTCCTCGACTTCATTAATTACATTATACTGAATCTGCTTAAGATGCTTTGTCTTATCAATAAGCTCTTGGAATAACACCGCCTGTGTCTTTGTCCTATCCGTCCTTGTAAACTCTTTTCCATTACATTTCTGGCATATCAGTTCTTGTTTGTCTAGCTGTAGCTTCCTGTAGACTAATGCTGCTGGCTCTAGCTTTTGTGAACATTGCTTGCACTTCAGCACGATAAGGAACGGTATATCACCATTTTTCTTTATAAGATGTAAATCCTCGGCTTCCTTCTTGGCTTTATGAGCTATCTGAGTCATCCTTCAGCTTCTCCAGTCTCAGCATTATGTCATCGATATCGTGTAGATTAATTTTCTTAGGGGCTATTATGAAGTTATAGGTATCTGAATGCTGTAGTAACGCTCTACTCACTAAGAGCTTATCAGTATCATTCCCATCTACTATGTGAATAAAGACCACTTTCTTTGCCATATTCTAAATCACCCCTGTTGTCATCTTCTCTTCTTCCTCTGCTTGTTTCTGCATCTCCTCATCAATCTTATGCCTGATAAATGCAGACAGATTGAAGTCCTCTCTTCTACGCATCATTATGACCCATTGCTCCTGCTCATAAGAAATTACCACGCTCTTCATCATGTTTGCTACCATTAACTCACCTCCAGAGATTAATAATTAATTATGTAAGTATGTTTAAGTATATAAAATTTACTCTCTATTCAGTTATTTGTAATATTTGCGTGCTAAAACATGACTAGAGGAGCCGTGGTAGATAAATTCACAGGTTCAATGCTTTTCATGGCTTAATTCACAGCATAGAATGGTAGTAGAGGAGCTGTGGTGTTATTATTTATGTTATTTATATTATTTATATATTATATATTATTATATATATAATACTCTTTTCTCTCTCTTTTTCCCCTCTCCCTTACTAAAGTGGGGGCCCCTTACTGTGAAAAACAAAGAAAACATGAGAAGCTAATACCACGACATAGAATTTGATGTTTAAAGACCTCACGCTAGCTGTGAAAAACAAAGAAAACTGTGAAAAGCTAATAATTACTTTGTAGAAAAAATTATTACTGTGGAATAAATAAACATTTTTTTGGGCGATTTGCATAATTATCTGAATTTAATCTAGATTTTTCACCTACTTCTCCATTATTAATCATCTCTTGTAATAGTCTTATCGTTCTGTTACCACTGAGATTGAACTTATTTTTTCGTTTTCTAATAATATCATATACGTCAGTCTTGCATATTCCAGGTTTATTTGATATAATTTTCTTCAGTGTAGCCTTGGTTATTCTGATATTTCCACTGATAATAGATTCTTTCGTTACAGAATCCTCACAGTAATCAGTCGTCTCATATACATCCTCAATAAATCTTCCGACTGCACTTAAATGTGCTTTGACGTGCGGTATAGCGTATCTTGCTGCTTCTACTCCAATCTTATCTTCACCGTTACAAACTGAGTAAAGAGCCATGATCTTGTGTCCTAGAACTTTCGAACGGATCAAGAATGAATTGATCTGATTATTAATAAGAGGCTTATTAAAAACTTCTTTTAACTCCTTATTAAAGAATTCATCGATAGCCTTACCAAACACACTACTGGCAGCAGCACCCATCTCAATAGAACACTCACCACCATTACCAGTAGACTTCTTATACTTATTGATGTTTATTTTTTTCTTGATTCGAATCATTGCATCTATCTCCGGCTTGAAGTCAGCAATAAAATTCTTTGAGGCCAATCTATCGAACTTGGCACTAATGTCAGTCAAGTCATCTGATGTATATTGCTTATACACAAATTGGAATCGTTGAGCTATTCCGGTTTTCATTATTGAAGGAATTTTTTCAAAGAAAAAAGTACCAGTTCCTATGATGCAATTTGATGAGTATTCCAAATTACCTTTAGCCATTATCTTTGAAACACACCCGTCATCTAGGTATCCGTTGATAGTCTCGAGAAGACCAGCAGAGAACTGATTTCCAATAAATAATGTTCTAGCTTCATCAAACCAAACAAAGTCATTATTCTTTAGAGCACCATAACTAATCAACACTTTTCCTTGCTTGTCAAGTCCAACAGTTCCTATTATTCCTGCTTCAGTGCAATTATTAACTTTCTTAACTCTATATCCTAAGTATCTCAGTACGTCAGCACAATACTTATCTGCTTCACCTTTGCCGGTTCCACTCTGTTGAATTTTTAAAGTTGATATGTTGACGTTTTTATAAATACCACCAAAAATATATCTTACAGGACCACAGATTACAGATAAGACTTGGTGAAATATTGGATAAATTAAATGCTCATTGCCGACAATTCTTGTCTTATATCCCTTCTCAAAAGCCTTAAATAACTGAACAATCGGCTCTTCGTCTAATTGAGTTAACTCGTCTTCTGACCGTCTATTAAGGTCTTCATAGTATTCCTGGAGTATCTGGTCATTATCATCTTCATTAATTTCATAATCGTAGTTAGAACTTCTGCTGATAGTATGCTTCTCTTTAGTCTCCAATTATTAATCACCCTTTTTACTTGAACTACTAACGCAATTTTCTAGTGATAAGTGACTTGGGTTTAAATAATTTTCCGTGGGAGGTTCAAAAATGTTCACGCAGATTATTACTTAATAGTAATACAGTAGTAAAATAAATATTTTATCATAGAAACGTTTATATACAGATGATGGTTACTTAGGACAAGTTCAAAAAAAGGAGGTAAACAAAAATGAAAGACGAAAAAGAGTGTAAAGATTCTGAAGACAAAAACTTTAAGCTATTTCAGACAACACCTGAAGTACACATGCACATACTAGAGCTTACTGAAATTGCAAAAAAGTTAACATCGGAAAGTTATACTATTGATAAGACATTTAGGACGCTATTTAATCATATAAACTATGATGCGTGGATGAAAGACTTAAAAGCAAAAAGGGTTACAATAAAACCGTTGAAACTAAAGGAGGAAAGTAAAAAATGAAATTTGAAGAATTTTATGAGAAGATAAAAAGCAAGGTACAAGACAGTGAAGAGGATTTGAAAAAAGAATATGATGAATTACTAGCAAATGAAAAGGATATTCACTCATCACTAACAGAAGAAGCACAGCAAGACAGAGCATTAAGAAGACTACAGATGTCATTGAAAAGACAGCTAAAAAGTCCAGCAGTAACATTTGAAGGTAGAGTAGTCGGAGTAGGAGACTTAATCGATACTATGATAAAGAAAAGAGCAGAAGCATTAAGTAAGTTCAGAGAAAATCCAGATCAGGCAGTTGAAGATAAAGTAACTAACACTGATGGAGTTCCACTTGACTTAATAGAAACATTTAAGACAGGAAAGAAAAATTTTAACTTCGGTAAACCAATGAAAGAACACAGTTGGATGAGAACAGTAATAGCAAAAGTAAGTAAAAAAGGTGAGGGAAAACCAAAGACGGCTATAATAACACTAAACGACGATGTAGCTAAACAAGATATCCCACTATTCAAGCCAGTAAGTTTTAAAGCACTTGATAAGAGTATGGAAGGTAGTGATACATATCAGTTAAATGGTTCAACACTAACAAAGTTTAAAGTTGATGAAACTCTAGAAATACCTGAGATTTCAAAAATACTTGACGCTTTTCAAAAGATAGAGTTAAACCAATTAACAGAATGGCACAATAAACACCAAGGAAACTACAACATAATCACTAAGATAGAAGGTGACGTAAGCATGCTAAGACTTGAACCTACTGCTACTGGTAGTAGAATGATGGTATTAGAAGATGGAGAAAACTTGGACGATTTAGAAAGTGAGGGTACAGTAGTTTGGATCCCAAAGAATTTAGACATTGATTTTGCAGAACAAAGTCGAGTAGTAGTTCTTGGGAGAACCGGTCTTGGAAAAAAAAGAAATGAAGATGGAAGCTTCTCTCAAGAACCAGGTAATGCTACTATGAACGCATATGGTATTTTTGCAATACCTGAGTTCAAGATAAGCGTTGAAACTAAGGAAGTTACACAAGAGAACTCAGAACCAAAACAAGAGGATTGGTAAACATGGAATGGGGAAATCCTAAAGAGCAGAGCAAAGAGCCAGTAAAAGAACAGAAAGAAGCATTCAGTGAAGAGAAGCTCTTTACTATGCTCAGGGATACAGAGCAGAGGAGATATCTTAAGATACTAGTAACCGGTATGCCAAAGACCGGCAAAACAAGATTCTCCCTCTCTGCCCCAGACCCAATGGTTTATATAGATTCGGAAAACGGAGTAAATCCATTTCGAGATATGGTAGCTGATAAAGAAATAAATTACTGCAGCGCATACAGGGACAATCCTGAAACAAAGCAGTTGGATTCAATCAGGTCGTTAGCAGTAATCGATGATGCTATTTATCAGTCAAGGAACCATATCAAGCCGAAGACATTGGTATTAGACTCAATGACAAGTCATTGGCAGTGGCTACAAGATTTTCTGAGATTTGAAGTAGTTAATAAAAAAGGTGAATTCACAAAGTCAGGAAAGCCAACAGTTATGCACACTGGAAGCATTCGTGGCGTGCCAAGTGACAGAAGAGATTGGGCACTAGCAACAGCGAGAAGTTTATCAACAGTTATGGCATTGATGAGTGCCGATAGTCATGTAATACTAACAGCTCAGTCACACTATCAGTATGATGCTGTTGGCAATGTCCTTCAGACAACAAAGCCAACTTGTAATAAAAACTTACCTTTCCTTATAGATGTGGTTATAGAATTAAAAAAGAGAGGTTCACTAGGGAAGGGCTACGAGTACTATGGAGTCATAAAAGAGTGCAGACATCCAGTAGAAGGGATTCAGAACAAGGAGATAGAAAATCCAACGTTCGATAAGATTTTTGATATGGTATTCAAAAAGAAGAGTGAATAAATATGGCAGTAGTAAGAATAAAAAAGAAACCAAAGGAGGAAAGAAAAATGGGAATACTAATAAGACAAGAAACAAGAAAAATTAATGTGGTGTCCGATATAATATCAACAACTACAGATATGTTCAAGAAAGAAATGCGCTGGATAGTAGAACTACGAGAAAGGTGGACAATCAGAGACAGAGAAAGATTTAATACATTAGTTACATTCCTTACTAAACATAAAATTAAATTCTTTGTTGAATGCGAGGATATTAATATAATAGTAAGTTTCGACAACAGCAGATATGAAACAGATGATTTTGAAGAGATGAAAGATGTTGTACAGGCATTAATCAACTGGAAGGCAATGCTTGTAACGGTGGAAGAATGAAACTGAAAAAAAGATTAGAAATTGTATTTGTACTTTTTGGTTTAGCAATAACTATGCCAATATGGTATTATTTACTATATAAGATACTAACGATGGTTGGAGCATCTGAGCTTATGATGTTCTTGTTTTGGATATATGTACCAGTTGGATTATTATTAACAGTATTAGGAGCAATAATAAAAGGTATGGAGGATTGAAAATGAAATTTTACAAAAAAGACATATGTAAAAATCGTAAATTTGAGAATTTTGTCATGGAACAAAAAGACTTCTTATTTATCAAAAATAATGAAGCTATCTTTGCAGCACCAAAAAAGATTGCAGGAACTGAAATAGTGGCTTTCAAGCTATTAGTAAACGGGCACTTCAAGTTTGGATGTTTGGATAAATTAAAGAATTTCCAAGCAGAGGATGATGAATACTATCCACCAGAATTAGAATGGGTAATGGAAAGACTTGAGATGGCAAAGGAATATAATAACCTAATAAAAAATAAATGGTTTAGTTACAGGAGAAAGAAAAAATGAAACGTGAACAGATTTACCAAGATCTAATAGAAGAGATGGATGAAGAGCATGATAAAGAACACAAAAGTCCAGAAGTGTTTCTTAAGACAGAAAATAAATACACAAAGAAACTAAAAAAAAGCATAGGATGGATTAACTTTGAAACTGATAAGTACATTATTGAAGGTGGAAATGTTGAGCTGAAGAAAAACAGATGGACTGTAAATGTAGATGATGAAAGCATGGTTGACTGTGAGAAGCAGGAGACTGCTGAGATACTTTCTATGGTTGCTCAGATTAACGAGAGACTTATTAGGATTGAAAAAAGATTGGATGAGAAAAAATGATAAGAAGAACTATTGAAGTAAAATATAAGCAAGCAAAGAAGAATTTAACTATGGTAACTAAAACAATAGGCATACTTGGTTGTCTAAAAGATTATGATAGTCATGATATTGTTTCTTTTGAATTTAGGCAAGATGCTAGAACCAAGAAAATAACACTTGTTGAAGTCTTTAAAAACTATAGTTCCATGCCTAAAAAGAATAAGACTCAAATGAAGAAAGCTTTGAAGGAGCATCTTATCAATGCTGAAATCACAAATGTTAAAATAACTGAGAAGGAGGAATAAAAATGATAACTGATAGTGATATGAAATGTGCTTTCACATTATTATTTGGAGAATACAAAGATAAGCTTTACAAATTAGGAGTACCAACAATAAATATTGAAGACAAAGAATTACTTGAATGGTTTAAATGTCATTTAAAGAAATTAGGAGATACGGAGGAATAAAATGTATGAATTAACATTAAGTGTAAAAACAAAGGAACAATTCCATGAATTATGGGAAAGTTCAGAGGAAATATGGAGAAAAGTTGAAGTTACTATGAGAGGTAATAATGAAGAAACTAAAGAACTTATTAGAGATTCAACGGAAAAATTAAGTGAAAAAGAAGTTGATGAATTACTTGCAAAACCAGACGAAGAAGATTTGACAGGACACACTAAAGCAGAACTACTAAATGAGGGAGAATAAAAATGAATGAAGAAAACAAACCAACAATGATAGATAAAGGAGAAATTACGATACAAATAAAGAAAGACGAGAATGGCTTTAAGTATCATATAGATATTGATAGGCCTACAGAAGAATATGCTTCACACATAAACGTAAGAGACAAATTTGCAGTAATTAAATGGGTTGTGGATGAGCTGAACAGGTACAAAGAATCAATACCAGCAGAGGAGGAATAAAAAATGGATGAAACAATAAATAAAACAAAAGATACAAAACCATCTGATATGCACACGGTTGAGATAGAGATAGAAAGTTTGAAGAGGGATTTAGTAGCCACAGTAGAATTATCTGGACAAATGGTAGATATAATAACAGGTGATGCGAGTGTTTGCGCAAAAGGTGAGGAAAGGATAGAAACTGCATTAAGATTTCAGAAAATGAAAGACGTATTGAGAATAGAGTGCAACAACGATAGTTTGCAACGGATAAGAGATAATATACAGAAAGTCATTGATATGACAAAGGTGGAATAAAATGGTACAAAAACAAACAGAGACAAGTAAAAAAGTCGTATACTTGGGAGTAATATATAAATACACTCTTGGAGAAAAAGCTCTTGGGACACTTCAACAGAACTACAACAAATGGGTTGGTTCTGCAAAAGGAGAGAAACTGATGAAAACTTTGGCTCAAAAAGTTCAAGCAGGAATGAGGAAAATAGATATAGCATATATTTGCACTGGGGCAGAATTTGACGAAGAGTATAATGACCTATTAAGTGAAGTAAGAGATGACATTGAAGGGGCAGCACCGAATACAAAGAAAATAGAGGATTATTAATGATAGATGCTACGTTAAAGGATAAACTACGAAAGTTGGACCTTATGGAACTGGTACCTTATATTGAAGCAATTGAAGATAATTTAAAGAATAGAAAATGAAACAAAGAATATACTTAAGAATAGGAAAAACTGGTCAAGGTAAATATAAAGTAATAGCAAATACAAAGTCAAACAACGCTCCGATAGATAATGGAAGCAAGCATGGAAGAAGATTCTATCCAACAGTAAGCATTGCTCTTGATATTAAAATACCCGATTCAGAATTTGAAAACACAAGAATCCTACTAGATGCAAAGATAGAGGAAACAAAACCTTGTGTTGAAATAGAACAAATACAAACTGAGGTAAAGAATGAAACAATTAATTAACATACTTGAAAAGAAAATTGTTTCTATAAGTGACCAGATAAGTAAACTTGAAAAAGACATGAATGGTTTTGAATCATTACAAAGTAAAGATTGTGTTTACCGAAAGTTAAACGAGAGACTTAAAGGTAAAAGAGAAGCTTATAGAGAAGTATCATCGATTATTAAAAACAACAACTATTAATAAAACATAAACGAAAAAAGAAGGAGATAAAAAATGAAAATTAATAAGATAATAGAAAATCATATGGGAGATGAACCAGTATATCATAAGCTTATTTGTATTAAGAAAGAACAAGAAACTTGTTATGATCCACTTTGTAATGGTGTTGATTTTAATTGTGTAATGTACGAGATGTGGAAAGAAAGGAGAGAGAAAAAATGAAAATCAAAGCAAGCACGTTTTATAACTTTGTAAAAAAAACATCGTTGAATGGAGATATTGATTCAATCCTCTATGTAGCTAATGAAGAAGGAATAAAGTCATTAAGTAAATCAAGAACAGGACTAGTAATAGCAGAAGGTGTTCTCAAGAAAGAAGCATTCGTTGAATATGATGATAAGGTAAGACTACCAATAAAAGACTCAAAGATATTAATGAATTGCATTGCGCCGTTCAAGGATTCTGTTATAGAGTTATTACTCGTAGATAATGACATAACAATAAACGGCAGGGCTGGAAATAGAAACATCAATGTAAAATTAAAGGCAGTTCAAGAGAAATACATTGATTCTACTTTAGACTCAGTGCCAAGTGGTCTCAGTTTCGCGATGGAACCAACTGCTATTGATAGTGATATTTTTTCATTATCAAAAGTCCATGCAACCATGTTAAGAAGCTCAAGAATAAACATTGAAACGAAAGAAGGAAAAATCGCATTAAAAATTGGTGATACGAAATTTGATTCAATGGTTCAAACGTGTGATTGGTCAGGAAATGATTTTAATGTTACACTTGGTAGTGCTTTCTTAGAGATAGCACAAATATTTGATAAAGAAGTGATGATGATGGCTGAGTGAGACTATCCAATGAAATTAACTGAATCATCAGAAAACTTTGTGTTTTCAGTAATAATTGCACCAATTGTAATAAAAGAAAAAAATTAAGTAGGTGATACTATGGAAAAACAGGAAAAAGATAAGCTAGACTTATTATTTGAAAAGCAAATCAAGTTGCAAGAAAAATTAGAGACTGGAAAAATCTATCAAAATCAGGAATACATTAACCTGATGCTCCTAGCGATAAATGATGAACTTATGGAAGCAATGCGTGAAACAAACTGGAAAAATCCAAAAGAAATAAAATATGGTTGGAAGATAAAACAAGAATTCAATGAGGATAATTTTAAGAACGAGTTAGTAGATGTATGGCATTTCCTAATAAACTTAACATTAGCTTCTGGAATGGATTCAAAAGAACTCTTTTCTAAATACACTGAGAAAAATAAAGAGAACCATGCTCGTAAAGATAAAAAATACTAAGGAGGGAAAATGAAAAAATTTGAAAAGAAGAGAATAAGGGTTTCTTCAAAACCTATAATGATTATTGGAGTCAAACCTGGAAAACAAAGAATGGGTGAAAGAACTTACAAAGTCTGGGAAGGTAATCGTTCAGGTGATTTCATAAACAACATAGTGAAAGACCTAAAAAATATACTTTTAACAAATGTTTGCAATTATAAAGACCCAACTCCACCTAAAAGGACTTTAGGCATATACGAGTTAATCTCGGATATTAAGATTAACAAACCAAGAAAGATTATATGTCTCGGTAAGCATCCATTCAACATAGTAAAACAGTATAAACTTGATGAAAAATTTAAGACAGTAAAACTTCTTCATCCATCTTATGTACTGAGATTTAATAAAGACGTAAAAAACTATAGAAAGAAATTAATCTATCACCTAAAAAAATGACAAAGTTTAACGTAACTCAACTTAATATAGACAAAGAATTGGAAAAACATATTTTTCATCCTGATAGATGGGCGCATCTTTTTAGATGGACTTACGTATTAAAAATTTCTAAGATAGGTAATAGGGTTCTTGACTTCGGTTGTGGTAGTGGAAACTTACTTGAGCTTCTTTATCGTAATCGACACAGATGTTCTGAATATTTAGGAATAGAGTATAAAAAAGGAATGGTTGAGAAGTGTACAGAGAAGTGGAAAGCAATTTCTTGGGCTAGTTTTAAACAGCAGGATTTGACTCTTCTAGATTTTAATTATGGTAATAATTGGGATATTATTGTTTCATTTGAATTAATTGAACATATTTCTAAAAAGAACGGTGCACAATTTTTAGATAATGTTAAAAGACACATGAATGAGAATACAGTTTTTCTTTTAAGCACTCCTTGTTTTAATGGAAAAGCCGCAAAAAATCATGTTATTGACGGTGAAGTAGGAGAATTTACCTATAATGAAATAAAACAACTTCTTTCTGAAAGATTTATTATTGAAGATTGTTGGGGAACATTCGGAAGTCAGAGAGAGTATATTCCTTATATGAATGATTGGCAAAAAAAATATTTTGAAAAAGCAAAAGAATATTATGATTCTACGGTTTTATCAATTATTATGGCTCCTTTATTTCCTGAACATGCACGAAATGTTATATGGAGATGTAAACTAAAATGAAAAAAGGAACTAAAATTAGTGAAGAAACTAGGAAAAAAATGAGTGGCTCAAAAATTGGAAAAAAGAATCCTATGTACGGTAAAACTCATAGTAAAAAAATAAGGACATTATTAAGTAAAATAAATAAAGGAAAAAATAATTATTTTTATGGAAAATCTCGTTCTGAAGAAACTAAAAGAAAAATTAGCGTAGGAAATAAAGGGAAAATTGTTTCAATAAAAACACGGAAAAAAATAAGTGAATCAAAAATTGGACATAAACTTCTTGAAGAAACTAAAAGAAAAATAAGTAAATCCATGACTGGGAAAAAACATAAAGAAGATACTAAAAAGAAAATTAGATTAGCACACGTCGGTAATAAACATTATAATTGGAAAGGAGGTAAATATACTACATATAAAGGATATGTTAGACTATCCGGTAAATATGATTGTCTCTATAGTAATTCCCAAGGGTCTATTTCAGAGCATAAATACATTTGGTGGAAATATTTTCCAGATAATATCATGAAAAAAGATGAATGTATACATCATATTAATGGAAATAAACAAGACAACAGAATTGAAAATCTTAAGAAAATGAAAACACTTGAACATACTAAATTACATAAATTTTTACGAAAGGAAAGAATAAAATGAAAAACAAAGGTTACAAGATAACAGCTGATAATAAAAACACCTTACCGTGTTTATGGGATTCACAATCGGAGGCATTGATAGCTCTACTTGCAAGTAGATTAAGTGAAATAAGAGAATTAGATGCCTTTAAAATTGTCAATGATTTGAATTATAACTATCTAAGAAAAAAGAAATCGTTGAAAAAGAACAATTATACAGCAACAAAATTTCAGAGAATTATAATCTTAAAGGAGGGATATTAAATGGAACTATTAAAAAATATACTTTTGGAAGGAACGGATTGCGTCGGAAAATCTTCTATCGTTAAAGAACTTACGCAGTTTTATGAGCTTACTAGAACATATCATTTCCAAAATCCAAAAGATAAAGAAGATGGAAAAAGACAGTATGAAGAAGCAGTTAAGTTGATGAACTCAAACAGTGGGTTAATTTTTGATAGAGCTTTCTTAGGTGAAGCAGTATACGCGCCAGTTTTTAGAAATTATTACCCGGAATACCTGAGAAATCTAGAAGAAAAAATTCAACCGCATAATTATCTATTTGTTATTACTGCTAGGGAAGAAAAAATAAAAGAAAGATTTGATGGTAAGTTTATTAATCTAAAGCAAATTCCAATTATTTCAAATGCTTTCTTAGAAGAATTTAATCTGTGCAAAATGAAAAATAAATTTATCATAGACACTAGTGATATTAGTGCAGAAGAAGCTGCTAAGAAAATTATAAGTATACTTGAAGGAGGTCGATAAAAAATGGTTTATATAATAAAAGGAGAAACAGCTAACGAGCTGTTCATTAATATATCTAAGGAAATGATGTCTACAGGTGTAGTAAATGCACCCAGAGGACTCAAAACAATAGAGCTACAAGATGCATGGCTAGAGCTTAGTAATCCACTAGAATCAATTGTATCTCTTCCAGAGAGAGCCTTAAGCATGAAATACCTTAAAGGTGAAATGGAGTGGTATGAAAGTGGTAGTCTTAATGTAAATGATATAGCCTGTCACTCTAGCTTTTGGAAAAAGCTTGCCGATACTAATGGAACGGTTAACTCCAACTATGGTTTTTTAGTCATGAAAGAGAAATGGGCAGGTAAAAGTCAACTTGAATGGTGCATAGATTCTCTTAAGAAAGACCCGTGTACACGACAAGCTGTAATGAATTACAATCAGCCAAGACATAAGTATTGCGGAAATAAAGACTTCGTCTGTGCTACAGCACAACAATTTATTAAACGAAATGATAAACTTGATACCATTGTTCTAATGAGAAGTAATGATCTTATTTTTGGTTTAAGTTATGACATGCCGTGGTTCACTAGTCTTCAACAGAGAGTAAGTGAAGAAACAGGAATACCACTTGGAATTTACTACCACTATGATACTTCTCTTCACGTGTATGAGAAACATTTTGATATGGTTAAAAAAATCTCTGAAATAAAAACAACAGACGATGGAAAAAAGTAAAAAATTAATTTACAAAAAAATAGTAAAAATTCTATCAAGTAGCTCTACGTGTAATAGAGCTAAAGTAGGGTGCTTAATATTAAAGGATGAAAGAATTATTGCAACTGGATACAATGGAAGCATAAATAAAGAACCACATTGTGATGATGTAGGACACTTAATAGAAGATAGCCATTGTATTAGAACTATCCACGCTGAAATGAATGCAATTTGTTTTTGTGCCAAGAATGGTATTTCTCTCAATGGATGTACAATTGTATCATCACATTCACCGTGTCCAATTTGCACGAAACTAATTATCCAAGCTGGAATAAAAAAGATTTACTATCTAGCACCTTATAGAATTAAAGAGAATCCATTCTTAAAGATGATAGAGGTCGAACAAATATGAATGTAAATAAGATCTTAGTCGATAATGAAAAAGCATTCGTAGTGTTTTTATCTAAAATAAATAAGAATGAGTTTGCTTTTGACTGTGAAACAACTAGTCTTAAAATTCAAGAATTAAGTCTAGTTGGAATAAGCTTTTATGATGGAGGTGATTCTGTTTGGTATCTACCATTTTATCATAACACACAAGAACATCAGCTAGATTTTACTCAGTGTAAAGATAGACTATTAAAGCTTTTCATAAAAGCTAATAAAATAATAGGTCACAATCTTGTCTATGACATGCAAGTCATAAAGAAGTATGGAATTTATCCAGAAGATTCTAAGTGGTTTGATACAATGGTAGCCCAACACTTGATAAATGAAAACGAACGAAAGGGGTTAAAAGTTTTAGCTAAACGACATTTTAATTATGACATGCAGACTTACGAAGACGTAACTAAAGGAAAAAACTTTTCAAATACATCTGTTAAAGATGCTTTAAACTATGGGTGTGATGATTCTGTACAGACCTATAAACTGTATAAGCTGTTTAGACCACAGCTAGCAGAGTTAGAACTGGATAAGCTATTTTTCAAAATAGAAATGCCATTCTTAAGATGTATTATAGACATGGAGCAAAATGGTATACTCATTGATAAGGATAGATTAGATAGTCTCAAGATTCAAGTTGTAAAAAAAATAAACACAGTGAAAAAACAAATTATTAAGAACCTACCAGAAAAGTATAAGTCTAAGGACTTATTTGGAAATGATTATGTTACGATTAATCTTGATAGTCCCAAGCAGCTTGCTCAGTTACTTTTTAGAGACTTGAATCTTCCAATAAGTGATAGAAGTGAAAAGACTGGAGTCCCATCAGTAGGCACTCCAAGCATTAGAAAAATAATTGATAAGCATCCAATACTTCCATTACTTATTAAGTATAAAGAATATCAGAAGTTAAACAACGCTTTTATTTGCGCTTTACCAAAACACATAAGTAATGATGGCAGAGTACACTGTAATTTCTTAGATACGGGAACTGTTACCTCGAGACTTGCTTGTTCAAATCCCAATCTCCAACAACTTCCAGTTAATAATAAAATTGATGTAAGAAGTTGTTTCATAGCATCACCTAATAAAAAACTTGTAGTGTTAGACTACAATCAAGAAGAGCTGCGGTTGACAGCGTTTATTTCTCAAGATAAGGACATGATGAAAGCTTACAATAATAAATTAGACTTACATCTACTAACGGCGAATAAGATTTTCAATTTAGGATTAACAGAACAAGAACTAAAAGATGGGACAATAGAACATGAGCAAGCCAAAGAAAAATATAATGAAGAAAGAAGTAAAGCGAAAACAACTGTCTTTAGTATACTTTATGGAGTGGGAAAAAATACCTTAAGTGCAAGATTAGGTGTAACCACAGATGAAGCTGAAAAGCTTATTCGTAACTACTACGCTTCTTTTCCGCAAGTCAAAGACAGCATAGATGAAATCCATAAGCAAGTTAGCAATACTGGGATTGTTAAAAATTACTTTGGGCGATACAGGCACTTTTTTAAAATAGATGGTTCTTATCCAAATAGCGCTTTCAGGCAATCATTTAATTTTACAATCCAGTCAATGGGCGCAGATTTACTACGAGTTTCAATGAATAATATTAGAGTTTTTCTTAAGGAACATGACGATGAAGCAAAACTTTTATTTACAGTCCATGATGAGTTGTGTTTAGAAGTACCACAAGAAAAAGCTGAATTTTACTTAGCACAAGTAAAAGAGATCATGGAGAGTAGTTTAAAGATTAATCCACCATTACTAGTTTCTGGAAACTTTGGAAATAATTATTCGGAGGCAAAGCCAAAATGAAAGAAAGAATATTATTGATTGATGTTGATAGTAAAATACCTAATTTAGCATTAATGAAAATATCAACATATTATAAACAAAAAAATTATCTCGTTGATTTCAAAAGATTAAAATACAGTGGGTATCCTTCTAAGAAAAAAAAGATTACTATAGATGCCTCCAACTATTCTTTTGTTTTTATTAGTACAATATTTACAGTTAATGAAGATGTTTTATGTATTATAGGTTGTAATGATGTAGTTAAAGGTGGAACAGGATATAGTTTAGATATAAAACTTCCTGATGTCATAGATTCATGTGAAGAAGATTATAGTCTATACGGTGAATGTGATACCTCCTATGGTTTCATAACTAGAGGTTGTATTAGAAATTGTGAATTTTGTTTCGTGCCTAAAAAAGAGGGTATGATTCATAAATATAGAAATGTAGATGATATTGTTAAACACAAAAAAGTTATTTTTATGGATAATAATATTTTAGCTTTTGATAAATGTGTGGATATCTTCAAAGAACTTATTAATAAGAATATTAAATGTCAATTTAATCAGGGTCTTGATATTTGTTTACTTGATGATAAGAAAGCGTAATTGTTATCAAAATTAAACTATTTTGGTGGGTATATTTTTGCTTTTGATGATGTTAAATTTGAGAGTTTGATTAATGAAAAATTCCAACTATTTAAAAAATATGTATCCAAAGATTGGAGTTGTGTATTTTTTATTTACTGTAATCCTAAAATGCCTATTAATGATGTTGTTCATAGAATTAATTGGTGTAGAAATAATAAAGCATTTCCTTACATCATGCGAGATGTGTCATGTTGGGAAAGTGAGTTTAAAGAATTTTATATTGATATTACTTCCTGGTGTAATCAGCGTGGCCTATTTAAAATGATGAGTTTTGAAGAATTTGTAAAGAAGAGAACAAAAAATACACAAAGACAGAAGAGGAGTATAGAACTTTATTATTCGGAGGCAAAGTGAATGTTTTTTAAATTTCCTAGGGAAGTAGGTTTACCGAGAAAAGTAGTATTCAACAAAAAGGAATTCCTCGATTTCATAAACCTAAACAACGGACACAAGGATAAAATCTACACCTCACTCTATACATTCACAGTCGCAGAAAATAATGGAAGACAAACATACAAGGAGAATAGTCAGGTTATAGACAAAATATTCTTTGATTTTGATGGTGAGCCGAGTTTCGAGCATACACATAGATTCCACGAATATTGTGATAAGAATAGTCTGATGCATTCAATAGCCTTTAGCGGTGGGGGATTTCATTGTTATATCTACTGTCATGAGACAAACAAGCCTGGTTATGAGTATTTACAGAATAAGAAAGACACTATTGCTAATGCACAGAAGTTTATTGAAAAGGAGGCTAACGTCGTAAATGATGAACACGTTGTAGGCAATATAGCACAGATGGCGAGAGTATGGAATACCTACAACATTAAGAGGAAGTCATTCTGTATACCATTAACAAGGAAACAGTTAGAAAACCTGAGCTTGAATGAGATAAAGTCATTAGCAAAAAAGCAAAATTTTACCAACGATATAGTAATGAACAAGAAGAAATTGGAGCTAAAGGGGTTTGACACCAAGAGAGAAAATGGCTTTATTGACTGGGATGGTAAGATTGATATTAATATAGAAGGCAATAGAATGCCCATAGAGATAGATTCATTACCTGATTGTATAAAGTACCTATTGAGCAAGAAACATCCTCTATGGCGCGAGAGGGGGTTCGTGGTGATGTACCTGCGTGATATTGGTCTGCTGCCACAGGAAACAGCGATAGTTATGAAGAAGTTCCTATCAGAGAGGGATTACAGGCATGCTATTACTGACCCACACGGTGATAAGCAAATAAAATACCTATATTCTAGAAACGATTTACTCTTTCCTTCATGTAGAACGATGCGTGAAAAGAAAGCTTGTCCTGGTAAGTGTAAGCAGTACAATAAGGTTATTTACAAGTGATTAGTCTTTCTTATATCCAACCAATTTCAATAAATCATTTGGTGTCATTTCCTTGAGTCTTTCTCTTCTTAGATTTATTAATAATGCCGCGCCACAATTTCGCTTTCTTGCTTTTTCATTACGGTACTGTTGTTTTTCGACCCCAAAAGGAATTCTTGGTCTTTCTCTTATAAAAGTTCCATATTTCTTAAAACAAACCTGGCATGCTCTACAAACAATCTTTTCTCCAATTCGACATTTTCTAGGATAAGAAAGATTAATACGATTATCTCGTGTAAATCTGAATTCATTTCCACAGACTTGACAGTTAGTGATTTCTTTTGGTATTCTTTTTCCCATTGTTTTTGAACCTATTGATTATTTTTTCTGCTGTACACATTCCGCAGATTGTTGGGTAGTGTCTATAAGTGATTTCTTCTTCCCACAATTTCTTTAATCTCTGCTTCCAGGTCATGTTCTTAAGATTGTGTGTACAATCTTTACACTCATCAAAATCCCTTTCTACTGTAAAAGTTATCTTAGTCATTTTTTCATCTCCTTAACCTTCATATAAACTAATAGATGTGGACAATACTTTACAAGTATCATATGTGCAATTGCAATTCCCACACCGAAACCAGCCAAACATTCAATGACTATGTTATGCCATATCAATTGCACAAAAAACAATGGCAGTAAACATAAACAGATTGTTTGTAGTCTTCCTAATGTCAAATATTTTCTAATGGTTCTTTCTAGTATATTCATTTTGTTTTTCCTCCCTTTTGTAGATATTTGTAAATTTCATGAAATACTAAACCTATTGCTAAACCTATACATATACCTATACCTATTAAATTGTAGTCTGTTATCTTTCTTCCTCCTTAGCCCTTCCATAACTAAGTTGGTAATGACTTGCTTTCTCTTTATCTATTTTCTTAAGGAACTTTCTAACCTCAGCGATTGTCTTAAATTTAGAGAACATCTTCTCAACCATATCTAATAAATCATCTAGGTCGTTTAAGGACATACTCTTCCCAAGAACAAACTTACCATACTTAGCTCTAACTCTAATTACTTTGTAACCTAACTGGTGAGCTATGAAGACCCTATGAAAACCGTCATCAACATACATTACATCTTGATAGTCGATGTCTCTGAGTACAGGCACCGCCTTGTAAGTGTCGTTAACTATCTCCTCTTTAATTTTCTCAAACCTTTCGCCTTCTGTTTTAATCTTAGGAAACTTATTCTTAATGCCAACTGCATCTTCTTGCAATTCAAGTTTGCTTAGGTCTTCTCCTTTAAACATATAGTTGTGATTCCTAAATGGTGCGTCTGCTTGGATTTCCTTGAAAAGTCTTTCTACCGACATAAGCTCATCTTTCTCTTCTATAATTTGCATCTTCTGAAAGACACTCATTCTCCTATGAAATTCTGCTCTACTGATTATCATTTTCCTCCTCCACTTCCTTTATTTTGCTAAGTATAACTTCTGAATTCCTGCTCAAAACAAAATCAAGAACTATGCCTTCTCTTAATCTTTGCATCTCCTCAATGAAACAGATTATGTACTTGGCTATCCCGCTGATCAGTATTATCTTTGCCTCTGGGTAGGTGTCCATTAATTTCAAAAGGTTCTTATGTTCAACTACTGCAGACATGTCTATGAAGAACATCTTAGGATCAATCTCCTCATGTATTGCTTCATTAATATTTTTGAAAACCATTGCTTTTTTACCCTGTTCAAAAAAGATGTTACTAAAATAATTCCTAACGCTTTCCGAATCCTCTATAAAATAAACATCCTCGTTACAATACATACGATGACTATCCTTATCTCTATCTCTGTAAACCAAAAGAGAAACATAAGCGTTATCCATTATTGTCGCAATATCTTTAGGCAACGAAACATTAAGGTACATTGGAAACTTATCAATCATATCGTTTATGTCTTTAACTTCTATCATCTTGTCTCCTATCTAGTCCTCTCATTTTTCTTCTAAAGTCTCTTTCTATCTTAAGGTATTTGTATGGAATCCAAATCCAACCAATAGCAATTAATATTATTGCGGCTATGGCAACTGCATTACCGACAAATTGTAAAGCTTCCAAGTTATTCATTTGTCCTCCTCAAAATCTTCTGCTGTCATTTCATCTACTTTTTTGCTTTTCTTCCAAAGTACTTTTACTCTTTCCATATACTCTTTCTTTACTGTGCATATCGGAGTATCAGTAACATTGCCTTCTTTGTCTCTCATTCTATATTCTGTGTGGCAATTAGTACATCTACAAACACCATGTGCTAATCCCCATTCTAAGAAATATTCTCCTAATAGATGGGTTTCTTCACAAACTTCACATTTCCAATCACCGTCTATTGGCCAATTCATTACTCCTTTCCAGTATCCTGTCATTTTTCCTCCTTGAAAGTTTCATTCTGACAATTCTGGCATAAGCCTGATATTTCAAATTCTCTTCTGCTTAATGAGTTATCAAACTCTGCGTTTTCAGTATCTTTTTTGCAGAATGGACACTTATTTTGTTTCCTTAATTCAAAAAATGGTTCAACTGCCTTTATAGTCTCCCCGATTCTCTTTACTGGATACTTATCAAGTTCTGAACCTTTGATTCCTTTTACTATAATATCTATCATCGGAACCAAGTGTGTCTTGCCGGTATCCATATTCTCTACTGGCATAATACCATCTTCGTGCGGAGATAATTCTAAAACATTCTTTAACCCATTACATACTTGCAAATCAATATTCTCTCTACCATATTTTATTTCCCAGTACTTAACAGCTTTTGACATAATTTCATTTATTTTTTGTTCGTTCATTTTATGTTTTAATCCCACTCTGCTTTCATTGTCTTAACTTCAAAAGATTTGTCTATTAATCTAATAAGGTCTTTTGCTTCTTTGATTGCCCATTCCTTGTCTTCTTTTGTTGCCTCATTCTTTTTGTCCATTGGCAGTCTCCAACCCATACACTTATACTGAAATTTTTTTAGTCTTGTTTGTAGATTTTTTGACAAAGTTTTTGGTATTTGTAATTCGTATAGATGATCACTTGCCGCATAAAACCATAATGATGGTCTTTCTATTATTTCTTTTACTTTTTCGTCTTTAATGTCTTCTCCGCACTTTCTTTCGCTGTGGCATAAAAATAATGCCAGACAGTATGTTAACCCTTTCCCAAATTCACTTGTTTTTTTCATTTGTTTTTTCCTCCTCACGAATTGTATTAGAATGTTTCTTCCATTCTGCTTTCATCTCTTCCATCATTTCAATTACAATCTTATCACATTCTTCAGAAGTCTTACGAGTCCCGTCTTTGTTCATAAACTTTTTTTGATATTTTTTAGCGTAGTATTTGCTTCTATCTCTTAAGAATTTTTCTCGTGCTTCTTTACTTTCCTTGTTCATTCGTTCATCGTAGACTTCTCTTTCTATAAAAACATTCCATCTGGATTGTGCTGTATCATCAGCAGTAATACTTTTTCCAAATTTAATTGTATTTTTTACATGTTCAAATGGCACCATTATTGTCTTTAAGATATTTGGTTTTTTAAACTCTGTAGCCAAAAGACATTCTTTTCTATCTTTCATTTTACTTGGAGGAGCAGCAAATGGATACTCATTCTTTTTTTGTTCGTGACGCCAAGCTTCAAATACAACAATGTATCTTTCTGAATTGTGCAACTTAACTAGTGCTGCTAATGCATCAATAGCTGTTATTTTCTGGTCATCGTCAAATAGTAATACTGCTACGACTGTTTCTTTTTTCTCTGTTTCGATGAAAGCCATGGGTGTGTAACTACCTGATTCTTTCAATGAAATCTTTGCTGTTTCTAAAATATCTTCAATTTCCATTTTTCCTCCAAATAAAAAGTATTAAACAGACTAATTAAAGTCTGTTTAATACTGCTTCAATTGCTACGTTTATTTCTTTTTGTGTTGCTGTTTTTGGTAATCCAAGTTTTTCAAGTATTCTTGTTCTTACACCTGATTTAATACCTACTACTCTTTCGGGCAATACAATTCCATCCATTGAATTAAGTTTTGCCCTTATTGCATTACTAACTACAACATTTTTCATATCTGGATTAAGCCCAAATTGTGCTAATTCTATGTCTGCAATAACTACTGTCTTATTTTTTTGTTTCATTTTATTTTTCTCCTTGTTATTTTTCACGTTTAGTGATTATAATTATTCCTTTGGAAATAGTACGCCGTATCTAAAGATGTTCTCTAACATTATTATTAGCCAGAACACTCCGCTGAATATCAGGAAACACTCTATAAAACCTCTGCTGTAATTAAGACAGGGTATTTGACTTAGTAATGCTAAGAATGCAAATATTCCTTCTACTATTATAAATACTATTAGTTTTTTCATTCTAAATCATCTCCATACAGCTGCTCTGCTCTTTCAATCTCAGCTTCAGTATTCCACTGTCTTAAGCAGCCATCAGAGCAGAATACGTTATCTCCTTCATAATGCTCATCTGTCTCATTGTAAATGTCTGCTTCGCATTGTTTGCAGGTTCGTGGTTCTGTCATTGGCACAACTCCTGTCTGTTCAATTTTAAAATAAGTTTAAATACACTTGTGAAGTCCTTATTACAGTAAATAAATTCATCTGTTAAAGTATAAACAAGGAAAAAAGTTTTGTTATCACCGGTTTCGAAACCTATAACAGTATTATGTGGTATTTCTTTTTGTTTACCAATTATAAATCCTCTGTTAATTAATTTTATTTTCATTTCGTTTAGATTCATTTTTCTCCCTAGCTATCTTTCTTACTGTTTTCAGCATCTCTATCTTTCCTTCATCATCTGCATTAAGGCTATACAAGACTAAATCAAGCATATTCTTTGCTGAGGTCATATCTGAATTTATCATTCTTGTCTTTAATAGGACATCTCCTAAGAACTCCCATTTCTCTTGTTCAAGAAAAGGTATGTTGGTTCCTTTTTTGATTCCAGTTAATACCGTAAGCCCTTGAGGTCTTTTACAGATATCATTAATTTCGGAGTCAATCATTTCGCCCACCCACAATTACTACAGTATTCATCGTCTAATGGACGTCCACACCAGATGCAAGTTTCAGTTTCTTCTTTCATTTTTTCTCCTCATCTTCTGTCATAGTAATTGTATGAATTTTAACTCCTTTTGAAATTGATTGCAACAATAAATCTGCATTATCTATTAAAAAAGAATTAATCTTCCTTCCACAATTATTTCCTTTCAGAAACTCATCAAATGTTATTGGTTGTGGTATATTATACCCTTTCTCAAGAATAATTTTCCAAAGTCTTAGTGCTTCACCTCTATCTTTACAAATTATTAGATTATAACCTTCTAATCTTTTAGCAGATTCAATTAATTCTGTAGTCTTTCCACCACCCTTTGATTTAAGTATTATATTCATTTATCATTCTCCCAAATTATCTTATTTATTCTTCTTTTGAGCCCTTCAAGTTGTCTTCTATTAAGAATTTTCCAATCATCTATTATGTTGGAAGAAGCTGTAATAGAGGAACCGAATATCAGTTTATCATACCATTTCTCTATTTCTTTCATAATCTTGTTTGTCATAATTTCTTTTTTTGATATCATTCTTCTTCCTCACACCATATTAAAATTAATTCTCCTTTGATAGTGTGATATGGTTCTACCCATTGCATATTATCTCTAATTTTCTTCTTTAAAGTTTTTAGAGCTAACCTGACAAGTTGTTCTTTAGTAAACACGTGGTGTTCAAATTTATATTTTCGTTCTTTAGTCATTTCTTCCCCATCTCTTTTTTATATAAGTTATCATTTCAAATATTTTACAAATTAAGTGTCCAAGACATACTATCATTATTCCTAGACAGGCAAAGATTACTGCAGTTATTATTAATAGTAATATGTATTCAAATGTATTAAGCTCTATGAAAGCTCTTAATAGGTTTAGTAAGTTGTCAATCATTTTGTTCTCCTATAAATAGTATGTACAGAATAACTATTGCAAAATGAACACATCTGCTTCTTAGTCTGCTTATTGTTTGTTTTTGTATAACTAGTATGTCTGCAAGTGTTACATTTAACCAATACTGTTTTTTCAACTTTCATTTTATGCATCCTCTCCCATAATTTCTTCTTGCATCCCGCTGTGGTGACTTATTAAAATTTTAAAAAGTTTTTCAAGGTTTTTAAATTCAGGCTCTTGTAAGGGTAGTGTGTTTATATAATCCACAATGTTGTCTATTTCGTCACAACTATTCCATGTATTGCAAAATATTTTTTCCTTGTTAATCATTTTCTATTCCTTGTTTGAAAAAGTAATATATGATCTTCCAAAGCTTCCTTTGCTGTAAGTTCTCTATCCCAGACTGATTCTAATATAATTAACATTTCTTCTGCTGTTAAATCTAAAACCAATCCTTGTGGTTGTAAGATTTTCTTTCCTAATTGTGCTGTGACTCTTAGTTTATGTAATTCACCGACTATGTCTATACTATTAGGATCTTTAGCAAATTTTGCCCATATTTCAACTTCTTCTTTGGATAATTTTTTATCTCCTAATTTCACTGTAACTACTCCATCTTCATCACTGTCTGTAAGAGCTGTCCCGATTATTTTATTCCCATCAGAACTTCCTTTATTAGTAAACTTATCAGTAAATGCTTTTATTAAACCAGAAACTTTAACTTCATCACCAATATCTTCAATTTTCAAGTTCTTATCTTTTGCTGCTCGTAAAATAAGTGCTCTTTTTAATCTTTCTTTTTCTACCTCTTTGCTAAATTTTTTCCAATTCATTTTTCCTCCAAAAGCAATTCACTTATTACGAATAGTTGTGCTAGTTCAAGGTCAGCATCCTTCTTCCCTTCCATTCTCTCGTTAATCAGTTTCTGTATATCCTCAATAGATATAACCTTAACAGGATTGTTTTCTGATCCTAGAAAAACAGTCCATACTATGTC
>SDBS01000933.1_pt1 | contig 29429 bp, 24 predicted proteins | sample 2277091 | NCBI WGS metagenome assembly SDBS01 (sample SAMN10404972, study PRJNA504765) | marine sediment metagenome | isolation source: marine sediment core GS10_PC15, 163 cmbsf | place: Arctic Ocean: Southern Knipovich Ridge | collected 2010 | reverse complement strand
GGTTAATTTAGAGGCAAGATCTATAGTAGATCGATCTTCCAGATCGATTGAGGGTGTCCAAAAAGTCTATTATTGAGTCATTCTGAATTTATTTCAGAATCTTAAGTTATTGATTATAAACAGATCCTGAATCAAGTTCAGGATGACGATACGCGTTATGGTTACTTTTTGGACACCCTCATACTTTGTCTGACGTCGCTATTGTTATTAGTATCCCATTTCCCATTAATAATGTGCCAATAACAGGAATTCTTTTTAATTATATTCTTGTATTAAAAAAATAATTGTATTTTTGCAGTCCGTAATTTTCAGGGGAAATAACAAGAGTATTAGTGTATTAATTAAAAATTAGGTTGAAGGTGGATACTACCAGTTACAAAACAATATCAGCAAATAAAGCCACTGTTAAAAAAGAGTGGGTGCTTGTTGATGCAAATGATGAGATTTTGGGACGTTTCGCCTCAAAAGTTGCCATTGTTTTAAGAGGAAAACACAGAGCTGATTTTACCCCGCATGTGGATTGTGGTGACAATGTTATAGTAATAAATGCGGAAAAAATTAAACTCACAGGGAATAAGTGGTCGCAAAAAGAGTATGTAAGTCATTCCGGATATCCTGGAGGTCAGAAAATAATTACCCCTGAAAAGTTAATGAAAAAGAATCCTATTGCTATTGTCGAAAAAGCTATAAAAGGAATGCTTCCTAAAAGCAGGCTTGGCAGGGAACAATTCAGGAATTTGCATGTTTTTGCCGGAAACGAGCATACACATGAAGCACAACAACCAAAAAAGATCAATTTAAATTCTATTAAATAAAAGGTATGGAAGTTATCAATACGATTGGGAGAAGAAAAGCGGCTATTGCCAGACTTTACTTAAATGATGGCAAAGGAAAGATTACGATCAATCATAAAGACTACAAAGAATATTTTCCAACCGAGCAACTTCAATATATTGTTCAACAACCATTAACACTCCTCGATCTAACCGGAAAATTTGATATCCGGGTAAATCTTGATGGCGGTGGATTTAAAGGACAGGCCGAAGCAACAAGGCTTGCTATAGCCAGGGCCCTGGTAAAAATTAATCCTGACGACAAGTCAACCTTGAGGGCAAATGGTTTTATTACCAGAGACTCTCGAGTTGTTGAACGGAAAAAGCCAGGTCAGCCCAAAGCCAGAAAACGCTTCCAGTTCAGCAAGCGTTAAGCCAGATCTTGAGAATGTTTAGGATCTAAATTGACAGGACTCCGTTAATTTACACGGGCTACCTGAAAATTGAAAATTAAGAATGTAAACATAATTTCATTTTAAAATGCCAAAAACAAGTTTTAACGAATTACTGGATGCCGGTGTTCATTTTGGTCACCTTAAGCGTAAGTGGAATCCAAATATGGCACCGTACATCTTTATGGAGAAAAACGGTATCCATATCATTGATCTTGAAAAGACCATTGTTAAATTAGAGGAAGCCGCCAACGCTTTAAAACAAATTGCAAAATCCGGAAGAAAAATCCTTTTTGTTGCAACCAAAAAACAAGCCAAAGAACTAGTTGCTGAACGGGTGAAACAGATAAATATGCCCTATGTAACAGAACGTTGGCCAGGCGGAATGCTTACGAATTTTCCAACCATCAGAAAGGCTGTAAAAAAAATGTCCTCTATTGATAAAATGTCTACCGATGGGACTTTTGATCATCTATCAAAAAGAGAAAGGCTTCAAATTACCAGGCAGAGAGCAAAGCTTGAAAAAAACCTTGGTAGTATAGCCGATCTGGTAAGATTACCTGCTGCAGTCTTTGTTGTGGATGTGATGAAAGAGAATATTGCTGTTCGCGAAGCAAAACGGCTCAATCTCCAGGTTTTTGCAATGGTTGATACTAATTCTGACCCATCGAATATTGATTTTCCAATACCGGCTAATGATGACGCCTCAAAATCTATTTCACTTATCATAAATTACCTTTGTGAAGCTATTCAGGAGGGTCTGAATGAACGTAAAATGGAAAAAGATAAAGAAGCTGAATCCAGGTCGAAGAAAGAAGTAAAGGCCCAAACTACTGAAGAAGCCTCTGATCAGAAAATAAAGACAGCCCCTAAAGCTTCTGAAATGAAATCAGAAAAAGAAGAAGAGAGCCCTAAAAAAGAAAAGGATGAATCTGGAAAAAAGGAAGCTAAAAAGGAAGTAAGCAAAGCCAAAAAAACTGCTGCAAAAAAGGAAGAAAACTAAGTTCATTCATTAACCATTAATTATATTTTATCATGAGTAATATATCTGCTGCTGAAGTTAGCAGGCTTAGGAAGACTACGGGTGCCGGGATGATGGACTGTAAAAAAGCCCTCCAGGAAGCCGATGGCAATTTTGAGAAAGCCATTGAAATAATCAGGAAAAAAGGACAGGCCATTGCTAATAAACGGGCTGACAGAGACGCCAGTGAAGGTGTTGTTTTATCGAAAATTAACCAGGCCGGAAACAAGGTCGCGATGATAGTATTAAACTGCGAAACTGATTTTGTAGCAAAAAATGAAGCTTTTATTGAGTTTACTGATTCAATTCTTCAAGTGGCCCTTGCTGAAAATCCTGCCAATCTTGATGAATTAAAAAATTTTAAACTGGGAGATGTTACTGTTGGAGAAAAAATTTTGGAACAGGTAGGTATAATTGGAGAAAAACTTGAACTGAGCTATTTTTCAAGCATCTCTGCTCCTTTTGTAATATCATATATACATCCTGGAAACAAACTGGCATCAGCAGTTGGATTCAACCAGTCAAATCTTGATGTCCAGGTTGCAAAAGACATTGCCATGCAAGTTGCTGCCATGAATCCTGTAGCAATTGACAAGGAATATATTAGCCAGGAAGTTATTGATAAAGAGATGGAAATTGGGAGAGATCAGGCAAAACGGGAAGGGAAACCTGAAAACATATTGGATAAAATTGCGGAAGGGAAATTGAACAAGTTTTTTAAAGAAAATACATTGTTGAACCAGCCCTTTGTGAAAGACAATAAGAAAACCATAAGACAATATCTTCAGGAACAGGATAAAGACCTTACTGTTACCAAATTTTACAGATTTGGCCTGAGTTCATAAGAAACACTTCAAGTACAAAAAAGGAGAGGATAAAATTATTATTCTCTCCTTTTTGTTTTTATGAACATTCCAGACTATTTTCGTAAACCAAGTGTAAACCTATGAACAAATTTAATCGGGTCCTTTTAAAACTTAGTGGAGAAGCCCTTATGGGAGAATATTCTCATGGTATAGATTCAGGTATTCTCAAGGACTACTGTGAGGAAATAAAAAAAGTTCATGAGGAAGGTCTGGAAATGGCGATAGTGATAGGTGGAGGGAATTTCTTTCGTGGAATTCAGGGAGAACAGCTTGGTTTTGAAAGAGTTTCCGGCGATCAGATGGGCATGTTGGCAACAGTTATTAATGGGCTTGCAATCCGATCCATGTTAGAATCTCTGGATGTAGCTTCAAGATTATTTACTGCTATTAAAATGGAACCCGTTGGCGAAGGCTATTCCCCAACAAAAGCCATAGAAGCACTTAAAAATAAAGAAATTATTATCCTTACCGCAGGAACCGGGAATCCTTTTTTCACAACCGATAGTGCTGCGGCACTTAGAGCTGTTGAAATTAGAGCTGATGTTTTATTAAAAGGAACACGTGTAGATGGAATTTTTGACATGGATCCTGAAAAATACAAAGAGGCAAAAAAATACGAGAAATTAAGTTTTGAGGAAGCATATACCCAGGGACTGAAAATTATGGATCTGACGGCATTTACACTATGCCGGGAAAATAATCTCCCTTTAATTGTCTTTAATATGAATAAGAGTGGAAATCTTAAAAAGATAATTGCCGGAGAAAACCCGGGAACTTACGTGTACAATTAGAATTGAAACCATCAAATTTGATTTTTTTATGTAATTTCATATTTTTGTTTGCGACAGTCTAATTCCCTAAATATTGAATCATGGAAGAAGAAGTTCAAATGTACCTCGAAGAGACGGAAGACAAAATGAAAAGTTCTATTTCCCACCTGGAAATAATGCTTTCCAAAATCAGGGCAGGAAAAGCAAGCCCCAGCATGCTTGATAATATCAATGTTGATTATTATGGAACTGAAACTCCATTGACACAGGTTGCTAATGTAAATACACCGGATCCTAAAACCATTCTAATCCAGCCATGGGAGAAAAATCTTCTTCAAGTCATCGAAAAAGCGATTCTCGCCGCAAATATTGGCCTTACTCCCAATAATAACGGAGAAGTAATTCGTATCAGTATTCCCCCCTTAACTGAAGACCGAAGAATCCAGTTGGTAAAGCAAGCTAAAGCCGAAGGGGAAGATTCAAAAGTTGGGATTAGAAATACCCGGAGATGGGCCAATGATGAATTCAAACGGCTTCAAAAAGAAGGGCTTTCTGAAGACAATCAAAAAGACGCTGAACAGGAAGTTCAAAAACTAACCGATAACTATTCAAAAAAGATAGATGAGCTGATTTCTCTGAAAGAAAAAGACATCCTCACTATTTAAGCACATTTATGCTTCCCCGGCATTTTTATTTTTTCTCCATTCCAAAATACTTTTACAGGCTGTCCGAAAAGTCTGGTTCTCGTCATCCTGAATTTAATTATTCCCTTCGGTTCCCGATGCTCGGGACAGGCTATGAGATCGCTTCGCTAAGTTCAGGATCTGTAACTTGCACAGATTCAGAGACTGAACAGATTCTGAAACAAGTTCAGAATGACGTACTTTTTTACTTTTCGGACACCCTCTTTTGATATTATTCCTCTATTCCAAAGAACCTTGTTGTGTATCTTGTATGTTTCTGAACTTCTTTTCTGCTAAATAGGTCAATATGATATTTATTGTTTAAATACATGTCAAACTGATCAAGATAATGTTTGCTTGCCGGAATTCCGGACTCTCCGGTGGGAATGATGGTAATGGACTTATCCCAATCTTTTGTATTGTAAATATGCCTGTGAGAAGCTCCATGATTCACTTTGAATGGTGATGAAAATGGGTAAGTGTAAGGACTTACCGTATGAAAGCTTCCTCCAACAGGAACCGGGCCCCGGTTCAAATGAAATATCCTGTCAAGCATTTTTACCTTGCCCAAAGGATGCGCCATGGTAAATTGATGCATATCACCCCATGACCATGTTTCGACTTCAGAACCATATAATTCAAGTAATTCATTCATTACCTGGCCATAACTTTTCCCAACAATCTCATCAAAACTCTCTATATAATTATTGGTTCTGATATCATCACACCACAGGCTGTTTTTTTCATCCCAGAAACGTTCCATAAAACTTTTAACCAGGCCTCCATTTGAATGATACTCTTCAAACAAATCATAGCCAAGATCATCTTCAATCAGATTTCGTATCATTTTATGATACAAGGATTCAAAAATTAATGCTGCCGGACTTTCTGCTCCGTAAGAGCCATTCCAATCCCCTAATATTCTTAATCCCTCAATCCCAAGGGCATTCAGTTCCTGTTTTTCAAGGCTTTTCAACAAATCAGGAAAAAATCTCTTTACCAGCATTGAATTTTGATCCGATTGCATTTGAACAAAATCCTCAGTCGAAAGATTTTCCTTTGATTGAAGCATTTCAACAATTCTCTGATATCTGTAACCCTGAGCAAAATATGAACTGATGTAATAGGGATATGAATCATCCACCGATTTATTATTGGCCGAGGCAACAAATCCACTCTCAGGATTATATACATGCGGAAGTTCTTCGAATGGAACTTTCCCGGTCCAGTCAAATTCATCGGTTTGTCCCGGTTTAATCAGGTATTCCTCCCCTTTCCTTATTGGGATTCCTCCTGCTGCATACAATCCAATATTTCCCTCATTATCGGCATAAACAATATTCTGGCTTACATCAATGAAAGTTTTGATGGCATCCTTAAAATCATCCCAGTTTTCAGCCTTGTTTAAAAGATAAATAGAACGAAATACATTGCTATAATCATATCCAATCCATTTCATCGAAATGGCCTGTTCGATATTCTTAAATCCTGAAACTATTGGGCCTCTGTGTGTAAACCGGGTTTTTATTAAAGCTGAATCTCCGCCTTTAATACGTATTAATTCCTCTCTGATTTCCATTTGCTTCCACTCATTCATAAACCAATATTCATCAGGATTCTCCGGATTTATTTTTTCAAGATATAGATCAATATCATCGACCATTATATTGGTCATCCCCCAGGCAATTTTATGATTGTGTCCGGCAACTACGAAAGGTTCTCCCGGAATGGCAAGGCCTGTAACATTAAGCTTCCCCTCAACAACCTGGTGAATTTGATACCAAATACCGGGAGCACTTAAACCAAGGTGCATATCATTTGCCAGCAGGGGCATTCCTGTTACAGACTTTTCTCCGGATATTGCCCAATTATTACTGCCAAGAAAAATTTTCAATCCCAATTCATCCAGCTTTTTATCAGCCTCCAACATGGATGCATCCGTATCCAGCAAGTTTTTGTCAATGTTAAACCCTGGATATACTACAGCCTTTATATTGCTGAATTCAGGAACCAGGCCTTGAGCTCTTTCCCAACCTAATTCCTTTATAATTTTATAAAGTAAAATCTCTGTTGAATAGGTCGCCCGGGACAGGTCCCAGGCCATATAGCCAACAGCATTTAAAGAATGTTCTGGCTCCCATTTATCAGGATTGTATCCAAGAATGGCAAATTCGGGCGGCAAGGAGTGTATGTTTTGTTCAATATACTGGTTTATTCCATCGGCAAAAGCTTCCACCAATAACTTTTTCTCAAAGGAAGAATCATTCAACATCATCCTTGATTTTTCCGGAATTTTCAGTGCTCGCAGGAGTAGATCAGTATTAATTAATTCATCACCAAATATCTCAGATAACCTACCCTGGGTAGCCCTCCTTATCAGATCCATTTGCCACAAACGGTCCTGGGCCATAACATAACCGCTTGTCCGATACAGGTCTTCCTCATTCTTAGCATATATATGAGGTATAGCAAAAGAGTCACGATACACCTTCACTTCATCAGTTAAACCTTTCAAGAATACTTCCTTGTTATAATCAGGTACAGCTCTCTTAGAAATATATGAAACAAAGAAATATCCACTTACTATGATAATCAGGAGCAAATAAAGAATAACTTTCAAAACGCGGTATGTTTTTTTCATCTTAAAATTTTTGAACTAAAATTGGATCAAAATAAGAAATCCCTGCCAAACAACCCAAATTGAACTTGCAGGGAATAAAATAATTTAGGCGCCAAGCGGTTTAAAACCGCCAGGTGCCTATTCATACTGCCGGGTGAGTTTTTCGCACAAGCGGCTCCTTTGAGGGATCTTCTGACATTTCCGGTTTCAACACTTCCGGAAACCTCCCCATGTTCGGACTCTGGAAAGTTTCGATGCTTTCCCGGCTCAAAAGTTCTCCCCTATTTAAGCCCTAATAGCCTTCCAGAATATTGTACAGTTTATCCAGATCGGGGATAAGGATAATTTCAGTACGACGGTTTTTTTGTCTTGCTTCTGTTGTATTTGCCGGATCTATAGGAAAAAATTCACCGCGGCCAGCGGCTGTCATTCTCTCCGGATCAATATTTGAATGCTCAAGTAGAATCCTTACTATAGAAGTTGCCCTTTTTACACTCAAATCCCAGTTGTCCTGAATATGTCCCCCACCGCTTCTGTAAGGGACATTGTCTGTATGCCCTTCCACCAGCACAGATATATCCCGGTTTTGTTCTAAAACCTCAGCCAAATTTTTTATTGCCTCAATTCCCCTGGGATCAACTGCATAACTACCGGTTTGAAACAAAAGTTTCTCATCCATCGAAACATATACTTTACCATTTTTTTGTGTAATTGTAAGGCCATTATTCTCAAATCCCAATAAAGCCCTTGAAACTTTTTCTTTCAACTCAGTCATCATTGCATCTTTTTGTTTCAGGGCAACTTGCAGTTCCCTCAGTCTTTCATTTCGTTTTTCCACTTCATACTGCATCTCCTCAAGGCTTCTTTTCTTCTCATTCACAGATTTTTCAAGCTTTCTCAATTCATCCTCACGAAGTTGAAGATCTTCCTGGGTTATCTGCAACTGCTTAAGCAATCTTCTTGTCTCCCTGTCATTCCCCCGGGCCAATTCTTCCTGTGCCTGTTTTAAATCATTATAACCTCTCTTCATGAGTTGATAATTTTTATTCAGGCTTTCAAATTCTTCTTCCATTAAAATTTTTTCACGTTGCAAAATTTTTAACTCTTCCTCCATGGTTTTAATCTTAGAGGAATTTTCGGTATTGTTAACGGTAAGTCTGTGGTTATCAGCTTTCAACATGTCTCTTTCATCCCGGAGCTTATGATTCTTCTCTTGTATGTCATTAAATTGTTTGGATGAAACACAGGAAAAAGAAGCAGTAATAGCCAGGATGAGAATTGGTATGGTACATCTGTTTCTCATTATGCTAAATGTTTAAAATTCAATTTTTTGAAAACGTCCTTATTTTCGAAAACCCCATATTCTTCATTACATTGATATGATAGTCCTACAAATATAGAAATTTACAAGCCGTTATTTGCAATCCATCAAGTGAATAATATTTGTATCTTTGTATACTATTTAGAAAGTTATTGTTGATCTGATAAAATGCCTGAGGATAAAAGCATATCCTTATTAAATCAAATTTCCGACCCCTCTGATTTACGAAAATTCAAAAAAGAAGATCTTTCGAGAATCAGTGAAGAGTTGCGTAAATTTATTATTGACGTGGTAAGCGCCAATACCGGTCATTTAGGAGCAAGTCTGGGTGTTGTTGAATTAACCGTGGCTCTTCATTATGTTTTTAATACCCCCTATGACCAGATTATCTGGGATGTTGGTCATCAGGCATATGGGCATAAAATTCTTACCGGCAGAAAAAATATTTTTCATACAAACAGAAAATATAAAGGACTAAGTGGGTTTCCTAAGCGGTCGGAAAGTGAGTATGACTCTTTTGGAGTAGGCCATTCCTCCACATCTATTTCAGCTGCCCTGGGAATGGCAGTGGCTGCTGCCAGAAAACAAGAAGACAGGCAGGTAATTGCTGTAATTGGGGATGGTGCGATGACTGCCGGGCTGGCGTTTGAAGGTTTAAACAATGCAGGTATTGAAAACACCAATCTCCTTGTAATACTCAACGACAACAAAATGGCAATTGACCCTAATGTTGGGGCTCTCAATGAATATTTACTCGATATTACCACTTCACCAACATACAACAAAATAAAAGATGAAGTTTGGCATCTTTTGGGAAAGATGAATTCTCTGGGCCCTAAGACTCGCTCACTTGTACAACAGTTGGAAAGTGGACTTAAATCTACACTTCTCAAACAAAGTAATATGTTTGAGGCTTTAAATTTTAGATATTTCGGTCCGGTAGATGGACATGATATCGGACATTTAACACAGGTATTAAACGATCTGAAAAATATTCCGGGACCAAAACTATTGCACTGCCTTACCACAAAAGGAAAAGGCTTTAAACAAGCTGAATTGCACCAAACCACTTTTCATGCCCCGGGAAAATTCAATAAACTTACCGGTGAAATACTGAAAATTAAAACCGATAAACCCCAGACTCTTTTATACCAGGAGATATTTGGCCATACTGTTTTAGAGCTGGCAGAGAATAATAAAAAAATTATAGGTATAACCCCTGCTATGCCAACAGGTTCATCGCTGAACATTATGATGGATAAAATGCCTGATCGCACTTTTGATGTAGGCATCGCCGAGCAACATGCAGTAACTTTCTCAGCGGGACTGGCCACCCAGGGAATGATTCCATTTTGTAATATCTATTCTTCTTTTATGCAAAGAGCATATGATCAGGTAATACATGATGTAGCACTTCAAAAACTGAATGTTGTTTTTTGCCTGGATCGTGGAGGTTTGGTGGGAAGCGATGGTGCCACTCACCATGGATCATATGATCTTGCTTATTTCAGGGCAATTCCAAATATGACTGTATCTGCACCGATGGATGAAGAAGAATTGCGCAACCTGATGTACACTGCTCAGCTTGAAGATAAAGGGCCGTTTTCAATCAGATATCCACGTGGATCAGGCGTCATGGTAGATTGGAAAAGACCTTTTAAGGAAATCCCTGTAGGAAAAGGCAGATTAATAAGCAGGGGCGATGATATTGCAATTTTATCTATAGGCCATGCCGGGAATCTTGTTCAGGAAGCAGTTAAGAAGCTAAAGCAGCAAAATATTCAAGTAAGCCATTACGACATGAGATTTGTTAAGCCGATTGATGAATCAATACTACATAAAGTGGGTGAAAAATTCAAGCAGGTAATTACCGTTGAAGATGGAACTATTATTGGAGGTCTTGGTGGAGCTGTTTTGGAATTCTTTTCTGATAAAGGCTATTCAGTCCAGGTAAAAAGACTAGGAATCCCGGACAGATTTATTGATCATGGAACGCAAATGGAACTTTACAAAGAATGTGGCTTTGATCCGGAAAGCATTCAAAAACTGGCTATGAAGCTGGTACGATCTGAGTTGCTTTCTCATGCAGGATAATGAAGCAACATTATCCTAATTTAAGCATATTCCCTTTTAAGGGATTGAAATTCTCAAAGACATACAGGCAGACAGGTTCGAAAAGTCCAAGTGTCAAAAAGTCGAAAGGTGTTTTTTGACTTTTCGACTTTAGACCTTTAGACTATTGGACTTTTAGACTTTTAGACTTAAATATCAAATTTTATCCCCTGGGCAAGAGGTAAATCTGTACCGTAATTAATAGTATTCGTCTGTCTCCTCATGTAGGCTTTCCATGCATCAGAACCCGACTCTCTTCCTCCCCCGGTATCTTTCTCACCACCAAATGCACCACCAATTTCAGCTCCGGATGTTCCAATATTTACATTGGCTATACCGCAATCTGAACCTTTGGCAGAAAGAAATAATTCAGCTTCACGTACATTCAATGTAAAAATGGAAGAAGAAAGTCCCTGTGGAACATCATTCTGAATTTCAATAGCTTCGCTTATGGTTTTATATTTTATGAGATATAAGATGGGAGCAAAGGTTTCTTCCTGAACAATCTCAAATTTATTTTCTGCTTCTGCTAATGCCGGTTCTACATAATAATTTGAGCCATATTCTCCCTCATTAAAAACTCTCCCACCAAAAATCACCTTCCCTCCTTCCTCTTTTACTTTTTCAAGGGCATGTTGAAAAAGTTGAACTGTCGATCCGTCGATTACAGGTCCAACTAAGCTAGCTTCATCTGTAGGATCACCAATTTTATTGCTTACCTGCTTATAAGCATGGATCAGTTTCTTTTTAACCTCGTCATATATTTTCTCATGAATAATCAACCTTCTTGTAGAAGTACAACGTTGACCTGCGGTACCAACCGCTCCAAAAACAATGGCAGGAATCGCCATATCGAGATCCGTACTATCAGTTACAATTATGGCATTATTGCCGCCCAATTCCAATATTGCCCTCCCGAGTCTTTTACCCACTATACCACCAACTCTTTGGCCAACCCTGGTTGAACCTGTAACTGAAAACAATGGAATTCTTCGATCAGCAGCAAAGTTGTCTCCAAGAATAGAGGACTTTGCAACCACAAGATTAAATACGCCCTCAGGAACATTATTTTCTTTTAAGACCTTTTGAATTACTTTCATGGTAGCAATTGCAGTCAGGGGTGTTTTGGAGCTTGGTTTCCAGACCACAACATCTCCGGCAATAGCAGCAATCATAGAATTCCATGCCCAAACAGCAACCGGGAAATTAAACGAAGTAATCAGTCCAATAATTCCAATAGGGTGGTACTGGTCATACAACCTGTGGTTTGGTCTTTCCGATTGCATAGTATATCCGTTTAATAGACGAGCCTGCCCAACTGCAAAATCACAAATATCTATCATCTCCTGCACCTCACCAAGACCTTCCTGATAGATCTTCCCCATCTCTAAACTAACCAACATCCCAAGGTCCTCCTTTGCTTCGCGCAAGGCCAAACCAATCTGACGAACAACTTCTCCTCTTACAGGAGCAGGTATCTCTCTCCAGATCTTAAAAGCATCTCCTGCTTTTTTCATCACATATTCATAATCATCGAGAGTTGCAGTTTGAACTTTACCCAGAATACTTCCATCCACCGGTGATTCCGATGCGGAGATATTTCCTTTAGTATCAATCCATTCTGTGCCGGTCGTAACTCCCAGGTTGATATCTTTTAAACCCAAATTTTTCAAGGTTTCTTTGAACCTAATATTCACAGCTTCCATTTTTTCTAACAATTAAATTATTAAGATTTGGACCCAAAGATAAAAAGAACAATTGGAGTAAAAGGAAACAAAAGTCAATTTTTAGAAATACTGGTTCGGAAGACTATAATTAGAAAACCAAACAATCTTTTTAGGAATATTTTGCTCTGCTAAAAACTAATAATTATCTTCGCAAGCCGTTATTTCAGAGAAATAGAAAAATCGTTCTTAAATTTAATTTCACTTAAATATATTCCCGGGTGGCAGGACTGACTGTAAAAAAATTGTCCAGTGGACAATTTTAAGGAAGGGCCAGCCTGCAGGGAGGCCAATTCCGCCACCGGTAATAAGAGGGAGAAGATTACTTTATTACAATATTTTGTTCTTGCATATAGTTTTATCTTGAATACTTGCCCAGGTGGCGGAATTGGTAGACGCGCTGGTCTCAAACACCAGTGGCAGCAATGCCGTGCCGGTTCGACCCCGGCTCTGGGTACATAAAAACCCCTCTCAAATGAGGGTTTTTTTGTAAATTGCAGGCCAAATGGAAAAAACCGACTCTCAGGCATACGGAAAACGGCAGCCCCAGTTTGATAAAAGGTATCTTGAAATGGCAAGTACCTGGTCAAAAAATTCATATTGTAAACGAAGAAAAGTTGGGGCTTTGATCGTTAAAGACCGAATGATCATTTCAGATGGTTATAACGGTACACCTCAGGGATTTGAAAATATTTGTGAAGACGAAACAGGAAAAACGAAAAATTATGTTCTTCATGCCGAAGCAAATGCAATAACCAAAGTTGCTAAATCAAATAACAGCAGTCAGGGAGCCACCCTTTATGTTACTTCCTCTCCCTGTCTTGAATGTGCCAAACTGATTATTCAGTCAGGAATTAAAAGAGTTGTTTTTTCAGAAAAATACCGGATTGAAGAAGGCATAGAATTATTAAAACGTGCAAAAATAGAGATTGTACACTTAGAATTTTAGAACCTCAAACTATGGGATACAAAAATAAAAAGTTAAGCATCTATTTACCCATCATTTTTTCTGTCATACTTGTTGCAGGAATATATTTTGGAATACACCTGGAGAGGGCAAAAATATCCGGATATAATCCAGAGTATTTTCAGATTACCAAATTAAATGGCATTCTTAATTTTGTGGAAGCCGAATATGTTGATTCGGTTGATTTAAAAAGCCTGGAAGAGGTGGCCATACCTGCCATACTTGAAAAACTTGACCCCCACTCTATATACATTCCGGCAATGGATGTTGCCAGAGTAAACGAACCCCTGGAAGGAAATTTTGAGGGTATTGGCGTATCCTTTAACATGCCAAATGATACCGTAGTTATTATTTCAGTAATCTCTGGAGGGCCCTCCGAAAAAGTAGGGATTTTGGCTGGCGACCGCATTGTTAAAATTGGTGAAAATACTGTTGCCGGTATGAATATCAATTCAGATGACATTGTAAAAAAATTAAAAGGACCAAGGAGAACCCAGGTTACAATTGGAATAAAAAGAAAATCAGTTAAAGAAATCCTGTATTTTACCATTACCAGGGATAAAATTCCACTTTACAGTGTGGATGTTTCGTATATGGCAAATGATTCAACAGGATTTGTAAAAATCAGCAAGTTTGCCAGGACTACTTATACTGAATTCATGGAAGCCCTTGAAGACTTGCAGGGTAAAGGAATGACCCAGCTTATTTTGGATCTCAGGGGAAACAGCGGAGGATATATGGATGCAGCAACCAATATTGCAAATCAGTTTTTACCAAAAGGGACATTAATTGTATACACCGAGGGTCGTACTCACGGCAGGGAAAACACCATTGCCAATGGCTCCGGGGAGTTTCAGCAAGGAGAGATTCTGGTTCTTATGGATGAATGGTCTGCCTCCGCCAGTGAGATCATTGCGGGTGCAATCCAGGACAATGACAGGGGAACCATTATGGGTAGAAGGTCATTTGGAAAGGGGCTGGTGCAGGAACCCCTTGTGCTAAGCGATGGCTCTATGATTCGACTTACAATTGCACGTTACTATACCCCCACAGGCAGATGCATTCAGAAATCCTATAGCAACGGAAATGAAGATTACTTCCATGACTTACAATCAAGATATATGAATGGAGAGTTCCTTGAAGCTGACAGCATACAATTTGCAGATTCCTTGAAATATGTAACTCCTGGTGGGAAAGTTGTTTATGGTGGAGGGGGAATTATGCCTGATATATTTGTTCCAATTGATACAACAGGAATGACTGACTACTGGAGACAAAATAGAAATAAGGGTCTGATGTATAGATTTGCTTTTGAATATGTAGATAAAAACAGGGACAAATTAATTGACTACACCAATGCGGAAGAATTGGAAACCTTTCTTGATTCTCAAAATCTGCTTAGCAATTTTGTGAATTATGCCAGTAAAAACGGGGTGCCGGCAGACCCACAAGATCTTCTGGAATCAGAATATATTATTCACACGGAAATTAAGGCCTATATAGCAAGAAATATGATTGATAATAAGGGCTTTTATCCAATCTGGAACAATATAGATTATACCTTTAATAAGGCTCTTGAATATCTTTCAACGGAATCCTTTAATAATCAATAATTAAAGTCTGTAGATAAAAGCCAATAAGCATTTTAAAGCGTTATGTTTTTCTTCCATAAAACCCTGATGACCACTATTTTTCAAAACCAGCAATTTCCCATTTGGCGGCATCTTAACTTTGCCTTGAATTTCTGTAAAAGGGATATAGTTATCCTTTTCTCCCAGGATCCACAAAAAGGGGATATCAGTATTGGCAAGCAAATCAATATAATCCTTACGTACCATCATCCCTTTTAAAGTGGCAACAATGCCTTCATCAGGTGTATTCCTGGCAATCTTCCTGGCAAATTCTATTTTTTCATTACACTGATCCAAATTATCATTAGCAAAAGCATTGGGAATATTTACATTATAAAGAAGGTCTTTCCTGCCGGTTAGCACCAGCTCAATCTCTTTTTTCCTTTTTTCAATGGTTTGTGGTGTATCTGTCAAAGGGTGGGAATGAAACAGGCAAAAACCTGTCAGGTATTCAGGAAAAAAATCTAAAAACGAAAGAGTAACATAACCACCCATGGAATGGCCAATCAAGAAAAACTTTTTCAAATGTAAATGATCTGCAAGAGCCTTCAATGCCAGGGCAGACTCCTCCATGGTCTGAACTTCAGCCAACAATTCTGACCTCCCGTGCCCTGGTAAATCAATGCGGACTACTCTGAACTGTTTCGTTAAAGATTTAGAAAAATCATTCCAAATCTCAATAGATTCAAGATATCCATGCAACAGAACAAGTACAATTCCATCCCCCTCATCGCGGTAATGAATCTTTTTTCCTTTAAAAATCAGAATGTTATCATCTTTATTTTCTGACACTTTCATCTACTTTTTAGATTTAATTTAAATTAATAAGATTATGTTGGGCAACATTGTAAAAACATATTTAATAAAATACATTTGAGAAGCTTTAAATATTTCAGGGAATTGCAAGTTAATTATCATTCTTTAATAAAATACTCATGAGTAGTTTTTTAGGCAGCTCACTAACAAAAAAAATTGTAATGGCCCTTGCCGGCCTTTTTTTAATCACTTTTCTACTAGTTCATCTGGGGCTTAATCTGTTCCTGTTATCTGATGATCCCACACCCTTCAACAAGGCAGCACATTTTATGGCCTCGAACCCTATCATTAAAATCTTTGAGATGGTATTAATGGGAGGTTTTCTAATCCATATTCTATGGGGGGTAATTCTACAAATCCAGAATTGGTTAGCCAGACCTGTCCGTTATAAGAAAACTGCAGAAACACAGACTTCTTTTTTTTCAAAATACATGATATACACAGGTGGAATTATTTTTATATTCCTCATCATTCATTTCGTAAACTTTTATTTTATTAAACTCGGATTGATACAGGGGGATCATGAAAACTTTTACGGAATGGCACATGAATTATTCCAGCTGCCAGGATATGTCGTCTTCTACCTTGTTGCTCTCCTTATCCTGGGCTTTCATCTTAATCATGCATTTCAATCTGCATTTCAAACTCTTGGTTTAAATCATGAAACTTATACACCACTCATCAAATTGATTGGACTGGGTTATTCCATACTTGTTCCTGCAGGGTATGCAGCAATTCCACTGATTATATATTTTGTTAAATAATAAGAATTAGAAATCTCCATATACCATGATGAAATTAAATTCGAAAATTCCTGATGGTCCTCTTGCTGAGAAATGGACTAAGTATAAAGCTAACGCTAAGTTGGTTAATCCGGCCAACAAGAAGAGACTCGATATAATTGTTGTTGGTACCGGGCTGGCCGGAGCCGGAGCTGCTTCTGCCTTAGGAGAGCTGGGATATTATGTAAAGAATTTCTGCTACCAGGATACACCTCGCAGGGCGCACTCCGTTGCTGCACAAGGGGGTATAAATGCAGCAAAAAACTATCGAAATGATGGTGATAGTGTGTTTAGGCTGTTCTACGATATGGTTAAAGGTGGCGATTATCGTGCCCGTGAGGCTAATGTTTACAGGGTTGCTGAGGTAAGTAATGATGTAATTGACCATTTTACCGCCATTGGCGTCCCTTTTGCACGTGATTACGGTGGAAATCTCGACAATCGCTCATTTGGTGGAGTACAGGTATCACGAACATTTTATGCCAGAGGACAAACCGGGCAACAATGCCTGCTTGGAACCTATTCCTCCCTCAACCGGCAGATCAATAAAGGAATGGTAACTATGTACCCACGGCAGGAAATGCTTGAATTGGTAATTGTAGATGGAAAGGCCCGGGGAATTATTACGCGGAACTTAATTACCGGAGAATTAGAAAAACATTCAGCACACGCAGTTGTTTTGGCTACCGGAGGATATGGTACAATTTATTATTTATCAACCCTTGCGGTAAACTCAAACCCGTCTGCAGCCTGGAAAGCTCATAAGAAAGGTGCCTTTTTTGCCAATCCCAGTTTTGTGCAAATTCATCCTACCAGTATTCCGCAACTAAATGATTACCAGGCTAAGCTCACTCTTATGTCAGAGTCTCTAAGAAATGATGGAAGAATTTGGGTACCAAAAGAAAAAGGAGATAAGAGACCGGCAACAACTATTCCTGATGAGGAAAGGGACTATTTCCTTGAAAGGAGGTACCCTGCCTTTGGCAACCTGGTCCCCAGGGATGTGGCTTCCCGGGCTGCCAAGGAACGATGTGATGCCGGGTACGGAGTTGGTGACACAGGGCTGGCAGTAAATCTTGATTTCAGGGATGCAATGGAAGAACAGGGTAAAAAAGCTATTGAAGCAAAGTATGGAAACCTGTTTGAAATGTATGAAACCATAACAGGTACCAGTCCCTATGATGAGCCTATGCGCATATACCCTGCAGGCCATTATACCATGGGAGGGCTCTGGGTGGATTATGAACTAATGACTTCTGTTCCCGGGCTCTATGCAATTGGTGAATCAAACTTCTCTGATCATGGAGCTAACAGACTTGGAGCAAGCTCTCTGATGCAAGCCTCCGGTGATGGATATTTTATTCTTCCCTATACCATTGCTAACTACCTGGCTGATGAAATCAGCACCCCCAGAATGTCAACAAATATTAAGGAATTTGAAGAAGCAGAAAAAGAAGCAAAAGAAAAACTTGAAAAGTTAATTTCGATCAGGGGGAAACAAACCACCACTTCTTTCCACAGAAGGCTTGGTAAGATCATGTGGGATTATTGCGGTATGTCAAGAAATGAGGAAGGTTTAAATAAAGCAGCAGTTATGGTGAAAAAACTTAAGGAAGAGTTTTGGAGGGATGTTATGGTTCCAGGAGAGATAAATGAATTAAACCAGGAGCTTGAAAAAGCAGGAAGGGTTGCTGACTATTTTGAACTGGCAGACTTGATGATTACCGATGCTCTTAACCGCACAGAATCCTGTGGGGCCCATTTCCGGGAGGAAAGCCAGACTGAAGAAGGAGAAGCAAAAAGAGATGATGCGAACTTTATGTATGTTGCTGCATGGGAATATGGCGGAGAAGGAAAAACACATACCCTGCATAAAGAAGATCTTATTTATGAAGAAGTTGAAGTTAAAGAAAGAAGTTATAAATAATTGAAAAATATTAACTGATGAAAGTTAAACTGAAAATATGGCGGCAAAAAGATGCTAATTCGAAAGGGGCATTCGTAAACTACGACTTTGACGAAGCCTCGCCGGAAATGTCATTTCTTGAAATGCTTGACGCATTAAACACACTGCTTATTAAAAAAGGGGAAGTTCCGGTAGCTTTTGATCATGATTGCCGGGAAGGAATTTGTGGTGCATGCGGAATGTATATCAATGGATATCCTCATGGACCTGTAAAAGGAATTACCACCTGCCACCTTTCCATGAGGTATTTTAAAGAGGGAGATACCATTGTTGTAGAACCATGGCGCGCCAAAACCTTTCCGGTATTAAAAGACCTGATTGTAGATCGTTCAAGTTTTGAAAAGATCCAGGTTGCAGGAGGTTTTGTTTCTACTAATGTTGGAACTGCTCCAGAATCTCATGCACTTCCGGTGAATAAGAAAAAATCAGACCAGGCTTTTGATGCAGCCATTTGTATTGGTTGTGGTGCCTGTGTGGCCGCCTGCAAAAATGCATCAGCCATGCTTTTTGTTTCAGCAAAGGTTTCCCAGTTTGCCTTGTTGCCTCAGGGTAAAGTGGAAGCAAAGGAAAGAGTCCAGAGTATGGTTATGAAAATGGATGAATTGGGCTTTGGAAATTGTACCAATACAGGTGCCTGTGAAGCACAATGCCCAAAGGAAATTTCTATTGTAAATATTGCCCGAATGAACAGAGAATTTTATGTTGCAAAAATCAACTAAACCAAACTTTACTTCCAAAAAAGGGGCCAGACTGGCCCCTTTTTTGATTTCATGTATTCAAATGTTTATCCCTTAATCTTGGGATGTTCGTAAATAGTGAATTTGCCTATTATACAATAATATAAGACTGATTATTTATAAAGAAAAACATCGAAGATGGCCTGATACATTAAAAATCGAGGTAATTTAAAAATACTTTGGACTAAAGTCCAGATATACACAGATTTTGCTTAACCCCAGCCTTAAGGCTGGGGTTAGTTAACAAGCAATATAATAGGGCTTTAGCCCACCACATTATTCGTTCAGGCTAAAAAAAAGAGCAAATCCACTTATCTGAATTTGCCTATTTTAGTATTTTAGCTCTACTCCTGAAATTCCCAATCTTGTTTTCAGCAGATTTGGAAAACATTCTGTAAAATCGCTGGAGTAAGGAATTATTGACCCATAATTTCCTCAATCTCCTGAATAGATTTGGGAATTGGTTTCCCCAATACTTTATATCCTTCCGGAGTTACCAAAAGATCATCTTCAATACGAATTCCTCCAAAATCCTTATACGATTCAACAAGCTCATAATTTATGAATTCATTGAATTTGTTTTCACTTCTCCACAAATCTATAAGAGCTGGTATAAAGTAAATTCCCGGTTCAATAGTAAATACATGACCAGGTTTATACTCCTTACCAAACCTCAGAAATGCCAGTCCAAACTGGTCACTTCTTTTTATTTTATGATCATAGCCCACATAATCTTCTCCCAGGCCTTCCATGTCATGAACATCCAGTCCCATATGATGACCCAGCCCATGAGGAAAGAATAAAGCATGTGCACCCTTGCTGACAGCCTCCTGGACATTCCCTTTCATCAAACCAAGATCTTTCAAGCCTGAAGCAATTACTTCAGCAGCCAGAAGATGAACACTCTTGTTGCTTACTCCTGGTTTTACCGCTTTTATAGCCTCGGTACTGGTCTTTAGAACCAATTCATAGATATCTTTCTGCCGACTATTAAACTTACCTCCAACCGGTACGGTCCTGGTAATATCACTGGCATAATGAAGCAGAGATTCAGCACCTGCATCTGTAACCATCATCCGTCCAGTTTCCAAAGTATTCCCGTGATAGTGATTGTGCAGAGTTTGTCCATCAATACTTAAAATAATAGGAAATGAAACACCCAGCCCCATGGAGTTGGCAATTCCTTCAATGCGCCCGGCAATTTCTCTTTCTACTATACCTGGTTTTGCCATTTTCATAGCTGTAGTATGCATCTCATAGGCAATATCCAGGGCAAATTCAATTTCCTTGATTTCAAATTCATCTTTAATAATCCTTAGCTTTACTACAGACCTGATCAGATCTTCTGATATTCCTTCCTTTACCTGATTTGTAGAAATTCCCAGAAGGCTTGAAATCTTAATCAGGTTATCTCCCCTGTAGGAAGGCAGGTAATGAATTTTTCGTTTCTTTTCGATTGCTTCTTCCAGTATTCCCGAAAGCTTTTCCATAGGAAGAGTATTTGTAATTCCCACTTTGGAAGCACGGTCTTTCATGCTTGGTTGTGGCCCCATCCATATAATATCATCCATATCAATATCATCGCCAAATATTATTTCGCTGCCCGAATCTACATCAATCATTGCTGCTAAACCTGGATGGTCAAGACCGAAAAAATATAAAAAATCACTATCCTGCCTGAAGTGATATGTATTGGCCGGGTAGTTAAAACTGGCTTCCTCATTTCCAAGAAACAAGATCAATCCACTTGCAGTTTGCCTCCTTAAATCCCCCCTGCGCTTTCTGTAAGTATTTTCATGAAACATAGCAAAGAATTTTATGTTATTTAATAATGCAATAGTTTTTAAATTTAATACCATTTATTCTTATATCAAAGCCAGAAGATTTTTTCTGCGAAGAGGGGTCTTAATATAAAAAATAATGTTATATTCGCATGATGGTGGCTCTTTTTCAACAATAAATTAACACCCTCTAAATGCCATACCGAAGGCTCCCTAACACTGATGCTGCCAGGATAAAAGCCCTGAAGGCTGCTCTTGATAAAGGAAGAGATTTGCCTCCTTTCAAACTTGCCTTCAGTCAACATAGCCTTCGCAAGCTGCAAGCCTTTACATCCAGATATGAGCAATCCCTGAAGTATCAAAAAGAAAGCTTTGAACAACAGATTAAAAAAAATAATCTCTATAAAGAAGCTTTACAAAAGGCTCGTCTTTATATCTCACATTTTATCCAGGTAACTAATCTGGCTATAGTACGTGGGGAACTTTCACCCAACACACTGAGGTATTTTGAATTTAACCACAATTCAACTACTCTTCCATCACTAAAAACTGAAAAAGAAGTAATCGAAATTGGGGATCAATTAATAATGGGTGAGACGGAAAGGATAAGACAAGGAGTTACCTGTATTACGAACCCAACGATTGCCGTTGTTAAGGTTCGATATGAACAGTTTATAGATGCTTACAATTATCAAAAAACTTTACAGAAAAGAAATAAGCTTTTACTTGAACAACTTGCCAATTTAAGAATCGAAGCAAACCAGATTATTCTTCAGATCTGGAATGAAGTGGAAGACCACTATATTGATTTACCCGAAGACATGAAACGGGAAAAAGCTGGCAAATATGGACTTGTTTATGTGTACAGGAAAAATGAACTTCAAAAGCTTCGTTTTTTGGAAACCAGTCAAAAAGATATTGGTTAATTTGCATTCTCATAAAAATACCTGTATATCAACTTTCAGTTTCTTCCTGCCGGTCTGAATTGTAGATCAATCCTCCGGATCGATTAACGAACCGGCCCGTCAGAATAGTATCTAGCCGGGCAGGGAGGTTCGTTATACTTAATTTTCTCATTCTATACCTGCCTGCTACTATTATATTGCCGGTATATTTGAAATAATGAAATAATAACCAGGAGCAGGGATATAAGAAAAATAAACCAGTTACTTTCAAGCGTTCCTATAGAATCGAGATTTTGTTCAACTAGCTCTTTGCCAAGAAAGAAATAAAGCAGAACTGCTGCTCCATTATTAATAAAGTGAGCAATAACCGGAAGCCAGATGGTTCCAGACCAATAGTACATCAGGCCAAACAAAACCCCCAGGTAGAACCTTGGTAAAAATCCATAAAACTGTAAATGAAAAAAACTAAAGAAAAAAGCAGTCATAATAATTCCCCTTAGAGGGTTTTTGGTCCAATCAATGAAAAATTTCTGAAGAATGCCCCGGAAAAATAATTCCTCCCCTATGGCGGGAATAATTGCGATCATGAATAAATTTAAGATCAGCCCCCAAATGTTATTTGTACTAAGAAATGCTTCAGTTAACAAGGCTGCATTATCTTCCATTCTTCTCATTGCCTCTTCAATGCCTGAAAGAAATTCCGGGAGTCTTAAACTCATATTCCATGCCGTCAACTGGTTGATTACAGGGAGTCCGAAAAAAATAACCACCAGTATCCAAAATATAGAAATTGAGGAAGGGCTTTTATTATAACCGAATTGTAAAAGCCCCTTCTCAAAAAAGAGAATGGCTATAAGTAAAGCAGGAAGAATGAATAATCCAATTCCCTGAATGATCTGTAAATATTTCAAGAGAGAAAGATTGGCAGGATTCTTTGGATCTGTTGCCGAGTTTAAAATTTGATTTACTTCAATATCAAAAACCAAAAGAGCTGAAATAACACCCAGTGCGCTTATCAGTAATAAACTAGCCATTGAAATTACCAGAGACAGTAAAATCTTTGAAAATGGATGCATGCCACTTAAATATCCTGCGTTCATAGAATCTTTTTTTCCTATTTTTGCAGCCGAAGATAGTTAATAATTGCTGAAGTGTTTAAAATTGGAAATATCGAGTTGGCCGACAAAGCTTTGTTTTTAGCCCCGATGGAAGATGTAACTGATCCTTCTTTTCGTTATATCTGTAAATTATTTGGAGCCGATGTCGTTTATACTGAATTTATCTCATCGGATGGCCTTATCAGAAATGGACTAAAAAGTGTAAAGAAACTAGATATTTTTAATTATGAAAGACCTATTGGGATTCAATTATATGGACATTTAATTGAACCAATGGTAGAAGCTGCAAAAATTGCAGAATCTTCTTCTCCTGAATTCATTGATATTAATTTCGGATGCCCCGTTCGAAAAATTGCTAATCGTGGAGCCGGTGCAGGCATGCTTAAGAATATCCCTCTTCTGGTGAAAATGACTAAAGCCATTGTTGATGCGACAAATTTACCGGTTACCGTAAAAACAAGATTGGGCTGGGATGAAGAGAATAAAAATATCCTTGAAATTACAAAACGGCTCCAGGATGTTGGAATTAAGGCCATTACCATACATGGAAGGACCAGGAACCAGATGTATAAGGGGAAAGCTGATTGGACTCTCATAGGGGAAGTAAAAAATCATCCCGACATTCACATTCCCGTTATTGGAAATGGGGATATCAATGGTCCTTTAGTTGCTAAAGAAATGTTTAATGCTTATGGGGTAGATGCAATTATGATTGGCAGGGCCAGTATGGGAAGGCCTTGGATCTTTAAAGAAATAAAACATTACCTGGAATCAGGAGAAATACTGGCTCCCCTGAGTATCAACGAAAAAGTAAAACTAGCAAAACTACATTTTGAAAAGTCACTTGAATGGAAAAATGAACCCAGGGGGATTTTTGAAATGAGAAGACATTTTTCGAATTATTTCAAAGGATTGCCTAAGTTTAAAGAAACCCGGATTAAACTCTTAACAAGTCTTGATACAAAAGAAATCTTTTCAATCCTTGACTCAATTATTGATAATTATAAAGATATCGAATTGCCGGAAGAGCCTTCTCCCTGGTATCCGGATCAAGCCTGATTTGTTCTGAGTAATTTAATTATTACTCAACATATGAACTCATATGCCAGATCCCGAAAAAATCGGGGTGAACGATAGCCAGTCCCACATATCGGGAAACACCATTTAATATTTAACACATTGGGAATAAAAATTAAATTCTAAACAGAGGAGAATTTATACAAAGATTAAAAGATAGTCTTAAATTCCCCTCCTATTTTAGGAGGGGTGGCCCGAGTACCCGAGGGACGGGGTGGTATATGTCCTGGTGTTATAATATTCATGTAATAATTGTTAAGCCACTTAAATTAGAACAAAGCCAGTATACTACGTAGTAAATAAAAAATAGGACTGCAAAGACCTAATACCACTAACTTATAGCATATTAAAATTCTGAACTTCGCTTTTTCTTTGGATAACTTATTGAATAATGTAAGCCCCTGCTTTCATGAAGGTTTTGTGCCATTTTGATAATCAGGTAACCAACATTGATCATATTACGCAGTTCACATAATTTTTGCGACAGAGTCGACTTTCTATATAATTTTTCCGTTTCCATATGAATGATCTCCAATCTTCTTAAGGCTCTTTCAAGTCTGAGGTCAGATCGAAAAATACCAACATAATTACTCATGATCTGCTGCATTTCTTTGTAATTCTGTGTGATCAATACCAGTTCTTCAGGATGGCTTGTCCCATTATAATTCCAATCCGGTAATTTATCATTGATGAAAAGAGTTTGAACTCTTGCCACAGAATGCATAGCCGCCCTATGGGCAAACACCACAGCCTCCATTAAAGAATTAGAAGCAAGTCGGTTAGCACCGTGCAGTCCGGTTGAAGCAACTTCACCAATTGCATATAAATTCGCAATAGTGCTGAGCCCGTTCTGATCTACCTTGATGCCTCCACATTGATAATGGGCTGCCGGAATAACAGGAATTGGGTCTTTTCGGATATCAATACCAAGGCTGAGACATTTTTTTGTAATGTTTGGGAAGTGATCAACCAGTTCATCAGGATTAAGATGTGTGCAGTCAAGCCATACAAAATCATCCCCGGAGATTTTCATTTCATTATCAATTGCCCTGGCTACAATATCTCTAGGAGCAAGACTCCCTCTTTCATCATAACGATTCATGAACTTCTCTCCCCTGGAATTCTTCAACTTCCCACCAAAACCCCTGATGGCCTCTGTAATTAAAAAAGATGGTTTTTCACCGGTATTATAGAGGGAAGTAGGATGAAACTGGATGAACTCCATATTTTCAATCTGCCCTTTTGCACGGTAAACAAGGGCATTTCCATCGCCTGTAGAAACAACCGGATTGGTTGTTGTTTCATAAATACTGCCAATCCCACCGGTGGCGATAATAGTAATTTTTGACAATACAGTACTTACCCTTCGTTTCTTCAGGTCAAGAACATAAGCCCCATAACATTGGATATCTGAATTCGTTCGCTTAACCAATTTCCCAAGGTGATGCTGAGTCAGAAGGTCAATGGCAAACCAATATTCTCTGGTTTCAATATTTTTATGCTTTCTTACCCTTTCCAGAAGAGCTTTCTGGATACTCAGTCCTGTGGAGTCTTTCTGATGTAAAATCCGATGTTCAGTATGACCTCCTTCTCTTGCCAGGTCAAATTTGCCGTTTTCCTTTTTATCAAACTGAACCCCCATTTCAATTAACTCACGAATCCGCAGGGGCGCTTCTTTAACCACCATTTCCACTACTTTGCGATCACAAAAGCCGTCTCCACAAATTAAGGTGTCCTGTACATGTTTTTCAATATTATCAGGTTGGTAGGTCACTGCAGCTATTCCTCCCTGAGCATATTTGGTATTATTTTCCTCAAGGCTTGTTTTTGAAATCAGTAAAACCTTCCCTTTATCAGCAACTTTCAAGGCATAACTCAAACCGGCAATGCCCGATCCGATAACCAAAAAATCCTTCTTAATGACCATTCTTATTAAAAAGTTTTATAAACACAGCAAAGATAGAAATTGCAAAGGGAAGCACCAATCAATACAGAAGTATAATCATTGGATAACCAGATATATTGCCAGAATAAATCTTTCCTCAAACATATTATTTCTTACATTTGTCCGTCGAGTGAATTTTTCTTGAAAAACTGTTAACAAACAATAATTATATATATTTCTTCATGGACAATCTGTTCAAAAAGCTGATAGCACACTCAAAAGAATACGGATTTATTTTCCCTTCCAGTGAAATTTATGACGGACTGAGTGCTGTTTATGATTACGGCCCGAATGGGGTGGAATTAAAAAACAATATTCGAAAATATTGGTGGGACTCCATGGTGCTTCTCCATGAGAATATAGTTGGCTTAGATTCAGCTATTTTCATGCATCCGAAAATATGGAAAGCCTCAGGGCATGTTGAGGCTTTCAATGATCCTCTTATTGATAATAAAGTTTCAAAAAAGAGGTATCGCGCTGATGTCCTGATTGAAGATTACCTTGAAAAGATTGAACATAAAATCACAAAGGAAATTCAAAAAGCTGCAAAAAGGTTTGGAGATAAGTTTGACGAAAAGCAGTTCCGGGAGACCAACCCAAGGGTACTTGCTAATCAGAAGAAGAAAGATGAAACCCATAAACGTTTTGTTTCTGCACTCGAAAACAATGACCTAAAAGACTTAAAACAAATCATTCTTGATTGTGAAATTGCAGATCCGGTTTCCGGTTCACGGGAATGGACAGATGTAAGACAATTCAATCTCATGTTTGAAACCCGGCTGGGATCGCTAAGTGATGATACCAATTCTATTTATCTGCGCCCGGAAACAGCACAGGGAATATTTGTAAATTTCCTGAATGTACAGAAATCCGGGAGGATGAAACTTCCCTTTGGCATTGCCCAAACAGGAAAGGTTTTCAGGAATGAAATTGTTGCTCGGCAGTTTATTTTCAGAATGAGAGAATTTGAACAAATGGAAATGCAGTTTTTTGTCAAGCCGGGGGAAGATATGAAATGGTTTGAATTCTGGAAAGAAAAAAGAATGAAATGGTATCAGTCTCTTGTTTCTGACAAAAGCAAACTGAGGTTTCACGAACACGACAAACTTGCTCATTATGCAAACGCTGCCACAGATATTGAATTCCATTTTCCAATAGGATTCAAGGAAGTTGAAGGCATACACTCGCGTACTGATTTTGACCTGGCACAACATCAACAATTTTCTGGAAGAAAACTTCAATATTATGATGCTGAAACCCAGGAAAGCTATATGCCTTATGTAGTTGAAACATCCATCGGACTGGACAGAATGTTTTTATTGATCCTTTCCAATGCTTACTCAGAAGAAAAAGCTCCTAATGCCGAAGGAAAACTTGAGGATAGGTTGGTTCTTAAAATCCCACCCGCGTTAGCTCCGGTTAAAATTGCAATATTGCCCCTGGTAAAGAAAGATGGATTGCCTGAAAAAGCCAGGGAAATTTTGACAAAATTTCAGTTCGATTTTAATTGTCAATACGACGAAAAAGACTCAATCGGAAGAAGATATAGAAGGCAGGATGCCATTGGAACTCCTTACTGTATTACTATTGACCATGCAACAATGAAAGACAACACCGTAACTGTAAGAGATAGAGACAGTATGAAACAAGACCGGGTACTGATTTCTGATTTGTATAACTTTGTTTCGGATAAACTCAGCATGCACAGATTATTTGAAAGCCTGTAGTAAATTTCATTCATCGTTTTTATTAATTCTTCAGGATGAAAAAAGTATTAATCATCTCATATTACTGGCCGCCAGGAGGAGGTGCCGGGGTGCAGCGATGGTTAAAATTTGTCAAGTATCTTCCGGAATTTAATATTCATTCATATGTCCTGACGGTAGATCCAAAATATGCCTCCTTTCCCATATTGGACAAAAGTCTTGAAAAAGAAGTTCCGGAAAGTGTTCAGGTATTCAAAACAAAATCCAGAGAACCCTTCAGCTTTTACAAAAAAATAACCGGAGAAAGTGAAATTCCTTATGCAGGATTCGTCAATCAGGGGAATCCGGGTTTTTTGAATAAGCTTGCCCGTGCAATCAGGGGGAATCTTTTTATCCCTGATGCCCGGGTGGGATGGAATAAATTTGCAGTGAAGAAGGCCCTTGAGATTATTCAGAGATATGAAATAGATACCCTTATTACTACCAGTCCTCCTCATTCTACCCAGCTAATCGGGCTGCAATTAAAAAATAAAACAGGGGTGAAATGGATTGCTGACCTCCGGGATCCCTGGACAGATATTTATTATTATAAGCAAATGTATCATAGCATCTGGGCAAAAAAACTGGATGCGAAATATGAGAAAGAAGTGCTTGAAACTGCTGACTTTACTATCGTTGTGAGCAAAAGCATTAAAAAATTGCTTGATTGCAAACTTCCTGTCATTAAGAAAAGCAAAATTCACGTTATCCCGAATGGATATGACGAAACAGATTTTAATTCTGAGTTTAAAAGCTCAAAAGAAAAATTTATAATTGCGCATATTGGAACACTTTCAAATTCCCAGGATATTGACTCGTTTTTATCAGCCTTTAAACAACTATGTAAGAACAACCCCACTATTCCATTTTTATTAAGATTCGTAGGGAGCATTTCCGGCCTGTATCAATCAAGAATAAATAAACTAGGCCTTACCGGAATTACTGAATATCAAAGTCATGTTAGTCATCTTGAATCCATAAAATTCATGATGAGTTCAAACATACTTCTTCTTCCTCTTCCAAAAACAGAAGGCAATGAAGGTATTCTAAGCGGGAAACTTTTTGAATATCTGGCCACACAGATCCCCATTCTCGGCATTGGCCCCCCAAACGGGGATGCAAGCGACATTATTAAGGAATGTAATTCCGGAAAAATGTTTGATTATACAGATCAGGCAGGAATTTTGAATTTTCTAAACTCAATACTTACAATTTGGAAAAAAGATCCTTCTCAAGTGGGAAAGGGAAATAACAATTTTAAAAAATATTCCAGGAAAAACCTCACCAGGCAACTCATTACAATTATGGATTAATTCACACAGATCATTATTTAAAATGTTAAAGAAATGAAGGAAATTGATCTTGAACAAATACTTAAGCTTTTCTTGGCAGCTCCCTGGAAGATCAATCCGTCAAAACACCATTTGCACCACGATGTAAAAAGCCTTGAGGAAATTACTATTGATGATGCCGGGAAAAAAGTTACTATAAGAACAGAAGCCAGAGGAGTATGCTCATCCGTTTTCAAGGCTGTGGGGATGGCATTGCCACCAACAATACAAAAAACCGAAATGTCATGAAATGTAGTGCCAAAGAATTTTTGTATACCCCTATAAT
>SDBS01000932.1_pt1 | contig 29430 bp, 30 predicted proteins | sample 2277091 | NCBI WGS metagenome assembly SDBS01 (sample SAMN10404972, study PRJNA504765) | marine sediment metagenome | isolation source: marine sediment core GS10_PC15, 163 cmbsf | place: Arctic Ocean: Southern Knipovich Ridge | collected 2010 | reverse complement strand
CTCTTAATTAATTTCTTTATATCTTTTTTTTCTTTAAACTTTCCAAACTCCTCTTTTTCAATTGTATCAACCAGTTCAGATTTTTTTTCAAGAAAACCTGCTATTTTCTTATCTTTAATTTTATTTGGAACCTGAATAAATAAATTAAAACCATCTTTTTTAACATCAAAATTTTTCAGATTTATAATTAAGTCTATTGTTTGGTCAAAATTCCTTTTCCTTTCAGTTTTTCTAAGCTGTTTTATTGCTTTAAGAAACTTTTCTTCATCAGCCATTTTCTATTTTATTTTTTTAACTATAATTTTTTAATTTATATCTTATAAAATATTAAGTTACTCAGATGAGCTTGCTTAAGCTTCTCATATTTCGAACTAATATATTTGTGATATTGGTGATTAGGCTAGCGAACAAAGTGAGCGAGCCTGATATATTTAATTTTATTACTTACTACCTATGCACTTAAACTCAGAAAATGAGTGTTCGTGATGTAGTTAATAGCATATCTAAAATATCAAATTAAGGTTTTTAAAACTATTGTTTATAAGTTTTTGATACTAAAAATAAAAAAATTAAATATTAGAGCTTAAAAAGGCAAATTTTATCATGGTAAAACACAATAAAAATTTTAAAATTTTGATTAAGGAAACATTTAAATATAATCATTACAATATATATCTTATAATCATCTTTAAAAAAGAAAAAGGAGGTGAAAATAGATGGCAAAAAAACCAAGGACACCAAAGCAATTTACAGCAACAATAAAGAAATTAAGAAAAGAGATTGGGGAATTAGAAAAAGCAAGAAAAGTTGCAGGAAAGCAAAAACCTAAAAAGAAAAAACCAGCAAAGAGAAGAAAACCAACAAAAAAGAAAAAAAGAAGGTAATTAATTTAATTTTTTATTTTTATATTTGCATAATTGTAATTTTATTTATAATCCCTAACATTTTTATAGATTAGTAATAGTGAGGATAAAATTTATACTTTGTCTAATTCCTCTAAATATTCTTTTATTCTTTCAATTGTTTGAGGAATAATAAATCTTTCAATAGAATTCTCAAAAATCTCTTTCAAACTGGCATGCTCTGCTAAATAATATCTATTTTCAGATTTTTCAATCAGCATATTGTTCCTTAATCTTTTTAATTGCCGACGAATATTACTCTCAGCAAGCCCCTTTGTTTCCAAGCTGTATTTTTTTCTTAATTTCTCGGCTCTCTTTCCTATTTCTTCACTACTCCGCTTTTCCTTTTTTTTATTAGCTTCAATTAAAACCATCAGAATATCAACAATAATATCTCTAGAATCCCCTAATTGAAGCAACCCTAAAGACAGACAAATTTTCTTCACAAGCTCTCTTTTTTCCAAACCAGCAGGTTTTTCATATTTTCTCAAGGTTATTTCAGATAATGGGGTGTCTTTCATTTTTTATATTATTATTTTATTTTTTCTTTTTTTATCTATAATATTTATCAGTTAGCTTAGTCATCTCCTCTTCCTAACTTATATTTTTGTGAAGATATAAGTTATAAAATAGGCGAGCGAACAAAGTGAGCGAGCCCATATATTATAATAATTAAACCACATATAAACTTATAAATTTAATCTTACACATTAAAAAATGGAATTAATAGCATTACTTAGTACTGGAAAAGGAACTTGGGGCCAGGTTGCTGGAGTAATTAACAGAGGAGAATGGGACAGCATAACCTTGATTGGAAATGATTTTGCAAAACAATTTACTTCTGAAAAAGATTTTGAATTTATTGAAATAAACTCTTCAGGAATTTTAGATATAAAAGAAGAAGTTCAAAAAAAACTGCAAGGAAAAATTAAAGGAACAGAAGTTGCTCTTACCATTGCATCTGGAACAGGAAGAGAGCACATGGGGTTAATCTCCGCCCTTCTTAATCTTCCAGTCGGAATTAGATTTACTGCTCTGACTAAAGACGGGATTATTTTTTTGTAAGAGGTGAAGAATATGGCAGAACAAACAATGCAAACTTCAAGAATCGCCTTTCCTTCTATAGGACCTAATACTTATAAAAATGTTGGAAGTGCAATTCTATCTAGAGAACTTAAGGTCCCCACTGGAGATCATACAGCCTCTTTAGTTTATCCTGCTTATTGTAATCCAAAAAAGTTTTCAAAGTTAGGATCAGAAGAAATCAAAAATATTATGAAAGAGAGTTCTCTTTGGGTATTTAATAGAAATTTTTGGGGTCCAAAAGGAGTTTATGTTCTTCAAGATTTAGAGGCAAAAGGAACTGATGAATCTTTAGCTGAAGAATCTTTAGATATAAACAAATTAAAAAGATTGCTTAGAACTAGATTTGAAGTTACTCTGCTTGGAGAACCATTCGCAACTGTAAGCCTATTGGAAAGCAAGCTTGAAAATGGAAAAGAAATTAGTGGGATTAGATTTAGTAAAGATAACAGATTAAGATTTGCACCAAAAAAAACTTATGCTTTTGGGGATCATACTGCAGAATCTTTAATAAAAGATGGATTTATGATTGCAAGTTATGGAAAGAAAGGAACAGAAAAACTTGGGGGGGTATGTGCTAAGTTTGAATACCAACCACATGTTTTTGGAATTGAAGTTCAAAAAGATTTTTTTTTAGAACAAACAGTATCTACGCTTTGTATTCGCAATAATATGTTTGTTATTTCTGGTGTGGACTCAGAAAAAGAAAAGGGTTGCGCTTTTGGAGTATTGAAATAAGCGCCAATGCAGATTTGTAAAAATTTTAAGATTATGTAATTAAACCTCGCTTTTCTTAATCCTCATCTTTTCTCTGCTTTTCCCAATCAAAACCACCCTCGAGAACTCATGTTCATCCAAAATCTTATATCCTTCACTCAACTCCCTAACAATCTTTTTTGCATAATCCTGGATTTCTTCATGATTTGGCATCCTATCATAACCTAATCTCTGCCGAGCAAAACCAACAGACATAAAACCTTTAATTTCTAAGAAGTCAGGCATGGCTTTTTTTATTAATTTAACATAATTTTCAATATATTCATCCTTCATATTCAAATCTCTAACCAAAGTCATTCTAATCACTTTTCTCGTAGATAATTTTGGGAGCAGGGAAAGAGTCTGATTAAATTTTTTCCAGGAATTTTTTAGATTGCTTCTTGTAAATTTATCATAAAGTTTTTTATTAGGTGCATTAAGAGAAACATAAAGTTGTGTTGGAAGCTGATTTTTTTCATTAAGTTTTTTTAAAACTTCTGGGCATAAACCATTAGTTACTAAAAAACTTGTTTTTCCCATCTTCCGAAGTTCATCAATAAGCTTGCCAAGTTTAGGATAAATAGTTGGTTCTCCTATAAGAGAGATTGCAAACTGCATTGGCTCTTGAGCTTGTTTAAATTTTTCAAGATTTATTTTAGAATTTCCTTTAAAACCATTAAGTAATTTTCTCTGAGCAGAAATACATTCCTTAATAATCTTCTTTGGATTATCGACGTTCCCTTTTATTTTATCTCCAATAGTAAGCTCAATTGCTCTCCAGCAATGCAAACATCTGTTCTGGCAATATCCAACAGCAGGACTCATTTGACAGCACAAATGACTTTTAATCCCATAAAATTTCTGCTTGTAGCAAAAACCCTCATCAACTAAACTTTTTTTAGTCCATCTGCAAATCTGAACCCCTGAATGATTCCCAACAAGCCCATAATGCTGTTTCTTTAATATTCTAATTAATTTTGCTGATAACATAATTTTATTTAAAATCTATAACTTAAAAATGCTTTGATATACTAATAACTTACAAGAATAATAGTTCGGGAGATGAGAGCTTAAGATAACAAATAAGTATATGGATAAAGATTAGTGATAAAAATAGAATATTCAAAAAATCGCCACAAACCAGCTAAACATCAATAACAAAAATACCCCTAAAATTAAATAAGTAATAATCTTAAAAGCAGCTTTAGCAAACTTCTCGCTTTTTGTTATCCCCCAGACACTTAGCATAAACATTCTCCCGCCGTCGAAAATTCCCATAGGCAGCATATTAACCAAGGCAACACTAATATTAACAAGAGCAATCCACCAAATAAGATTATAAATAAATATAATCAGATTACTATTAAACCTTGGCTCATAATTTGTTGCAGGTTTTTTAAAGAAATTAAAAAACTCACTGATTCTTCCAATAACCCTTGTCCTTGCATTTACAACCCCTATCCCAATAACAGCCCTGCCTTTTTGGTTTGGGTCTTCTCCTAAAACCAAATCATATTCTAAAATATCTTCATCAACTTTTGTTTTAATTTTTATTTCATCCCCTACATTATAATTTTCCATAATCTGTGCTAAATCATCATGTGTTTTAATTTCCTCATCATTAATTCCAATAATCACTCCCTTTAAACCAGCATTTATAGCAGGCAAATCTTCATACAGCACAACATACTCATTTTCAGTTTCTAATTGCTCTTTTAAACTGCCAATTGTTATAAAATAATTTTTATTATTTGCAATTACTTTTGTTAATTCCAAAGAATTATTGTTGGTTCCTAAAACCAGCTCATTAGTTAAATTATTTTGCTCAATTAAGTTAATTAATTCCTTGTTATTTAGATTATTAACTGAAATTCCATTAACCATGCCAATATCCATTATATTTACAATTCCAGGAGTATATGTATTGAACATTGCTCCTGCAGGAACATAAGTTGTAATAAAAAATAGAGACAACAATAAAAAGAAAATTATAGCAAGGATTAAATTGGCAAAAGTTCCTGCTGAAAGAATTGATATTTGCGCAAACTTGCTTTTCTTTTGCATCTGCTTTTCATCAGGTTCAACAAACGCAGCCAAAAATGGCCCTAAAAAACCAAACCCAGTTGTTTTAATTTTTATATTATTATATTTTGCAAGAATCCCATGAGCAAATTCATGGAAAATTGCAATAGTTGCTATTGCAATAATCCAATAAGTAAAATAAAACGGAGGCAAAAAATCTATTTTAAATATTGAAGGCAGGTAAGGTATTAACGGAATCAGGGGAGGAATTTTTATAGCCCTTACAATCTCTGGCTTACTTAAATAAATATAAGCTAACTGTCCCAAAAGATAGAGCATTACCCCCATTAAAGCATATCCACAAACAACAGCAGCATAACTTAATACCTTCAGGGTTTTTTTATACTTTTTACCAACATAATTAATGAACTTAATTCCAACTTGAGTCTTGTATAAATACATTATCCCTTCTCTTTTCAGGTTCTTCCTTCTTTTATACAAAAAAATCACAACAGCCAAGCTAAATATTATTAAAAAAGCCAAATCATAATAAAAAAATTTCATTTTTTTATATCTCCTTTATTTTTTGTTTTATTTTTATTTATAATATAACAAATTATTAAGTTACTCAGATGAGTTCGTTTGCGCTCTTTGTTTGCTTAAGCTTTCCATTCCCAACTTAATATCTTTGTAAATTACCAATTAGTAATATAATTTTTACTTCCTTTTAATAGGTCTAAATGTTCTTTTCAAACACTTTCTGCACCTAACTTTTCCCTCAAGTATTTTTCTTGGGTCTGCCCTTATTTTTACTTTACAATGCTTGCAAATAAAAATATTTCTGTATAATCTTGCTTGTGCAGCAGGTATTTTTGTTGCCATGTTGTTTATTTTATTTTTTACTTATAATACTTATCCGATAACTTAAATATTTTTCATCTTTTGCGCTTAAGCATCTCATCTTCCAAACGTAACAATTTTGTAAGATTCTAATATTGCCGGAGGCAATTATATATTTAATCAAACCTTCCTTTTAATCAATTTAGTTCCTTCAACATCCCAATATTCCACCTGGTCCCCATCTTTAACTTGGGATTTTAATTCCTCAGAAATAGGAAGCTCAATTGTTTCATAACTTTCTAAATCCATAATACTTGCTTTGTCCTCTGTAACTGATAATACCTGAGCATTCTTTTTTGTAATTAAAGGGCATTCAAGCCTGTCATGCCCTGCTATAATGAAAACTTTCTTTTTTCCATCAATAATACTAACAGCCTCAATCCTGCATTTAGCATGTCCATGCCTTCCTGTCTTGCTGATATCATTAGATTTAATAACGCATGCAACCCCATCAACTAAAATAGTTGTTCCATGTTTCGCTTGTGTAGCACTAATTAATTTAAAAGCCATGATTCATAGAAAAAAAGTTTGTTTATAAAACTTTTTAAACTCTCCAAATTTCAGAAAAACATGAAAGTTCAGAAAAACGACTTCATTGAAATAGAATTTACAGGAAAAGCAAACAACGAAGTGTTTGACACTACAAACAAAGAAGAAGCCAGACAAATGAGCTTAGATATAAACATCAAAGATATCAAGCCAATTATTGTTTCTGTCGGCAATCAAATGCTCTTAAAAGGATTTGATGAATTATTAAAAGAAAAAGAAATAAGCAAAAAATACTCAATTCATTTAGAGCCAGAACAAGCCTTTGGAAAAAGAGACCCTTCTCTAATAAAAATTATTTCAATGAAAACTTTCAGGGAAAAAAACATAAATCCAGTTCCTGGACTAACAATTCAGATGGACAATCACGTAGCAAAAATACTTTCTGTTTCAGGCGGCAGGATTACTGTTGATTTCAACAACCCTTTAGCAGGAAAAGAAATTAATTATGAATTTAAAATTCTGAGAAAAATTGATAATATTAATAATAAGATAAACGCACTTCAAGATTTCTTTTTCAAAAAACGATTTGAGTTTGAAGTTGATAAAGAAAAGAAAAAAGTTATTTTCAAGGACGAAAAAATCAAGCCTTTAGTTCAAATGATGTCTTCAAAATTCAAAGATATGACTGGGTTTGAGTTTGTGGTTGAGAAAAAGAAAGAGGAAAAGACAGAAGAAAAGAAAGAGGAAAAAACTAAAGAAGATAAACCTGAGAATAAAAAATAATTATTTTATTAATTCTGGAATCTTACAACCCCTATTAAATTACGCAAGGAGTTGTTATCTCTTGAGCATCTCCTCTTCAAAACGTAATATCTTGTAAGATTATTGATATTATAAAATAGGCGAGCGAAGCGAGCCAATACCTTTCAAAATTGCCAGTTAATATATCATACAAAACAACCATAAAAACGCAACAATCTTTAAATATTAATTTAAGTTTTTCTAATAATGGATGAGTTTGAAAAAGGAGAAGGTTTTGAAAGAGAGGAGTCTGCAACCCCAGATACAGCTTCAGATACAACTTCAGACACTCCAATTACTGATTCATTAAGAGAAGAATCATTTAGTTCTGCAACTCCAAAAGAGTCTTTTAGTTCTGCAACTCCAATTAGTGAAACAAGCCCGATAATTGGTGTAAGTCCTGAACTTATTGAAATAGACCGCGAATTAGAAGAGCTAATTAAAAAACAGCAGTCAAAAGTTAAAGTATTTGGAGTTGGTGGTGGAGGAGGAAACACTATCAGCAGAATGAGAGAAATTGGAATTAAAGGAGGAGAGTTTACTGCTGTTAATACTGATGCTCAAGACCTGCTTTATACAAATGCAGATTTTAAATTATTAATTGGAAGAGAATTAACAATGGGATTAGGAGCAGGAGGAAACCCAAAAGTTGGCGAAGAAGCTGCTCATGAATCAGAACAAGATATTAAAAAAAGATTAATAGGAGCTGACATGGTTTTTGTTACCTGTGGTTTGGGAGGAGGGACAGGAACTGGTGGTGCTCCTATAATTGCAGAGCTTGCAAAAAAACAAGGAGCACTAACAATAGGTGTTGTTACCTTGCCTTTTACAATTGAGGGGAGAAAAAGAATTGAAAATGCAGAATATGGTTTAGAAAGAATGGAGTCAGTAGTAGATACTTTAATTGTTATTCCAAATGATAAATTATTGGAAATTGCTCCTGAACTGCCTTTGCAGACAGCATTTAAAGTTGCAGATGAAATCCTAACAAATGCAGTTAAAGGAGTAACAGAGCTTGTAACAAAATCAGGTTTGGTTAATCTTGATTTTGCAGATATTAGGGCGGTTATGACTAACGGAGGAGTTTCATTAATAGGCATGGGAGAATCTGATTCAGCTAAAAGAGCAGAAGAAGCAGTAGAAAAAGCACTGACAAACCCTCTTCTCGACGTGGATATTTCAAATGCTATGGGTGCTTTAGTTAATATTGTTGGAGGAAATGATATGAGCTTGGATGAAGCAAGAGAAATTATAGCAGCAGTAGGAGAAAAACTAAGCCCAGAAGCTAAATTAATCTGGGGAGCTCAAATAAGCCCGGAAATGGAAAAATCAATCAGAGTTATGATTATTATCACAGGAGTTAAAAGCCCTCAAATCATGGGAACAAACTTAGCTCCAGAATCAAGAGAAAAAACAGAAATTTCAGATGAGTTGGGGATTGAGTTTTTGGAGTAAAAATGAATCGTTTAATTTGCCCTCATGCTAATAGAACGCCTAACTGCATAGCTTATAATCATTATTTTTCTAAAGGGGACCATGTAAAAGGAGAAGATTTAATAGAAAAAAGTGAAGATGGAAACTATAAGTGCATTGCTTTGGAGAGTTTAGTACAAAATTTAAAAAAAGGAAAAGTGCCTGAAATAGATAGTAGATTATTCTATCGTTATAATGAAGGAGGATTAGGATGTTCTTACTTAGAATTATTAAATAATCAAGCAGAAATATTAAAAAGAATAACCCAAAACTCTTAAAAACCCCTTATTCTATTTATCACTAACTTAATATATCAGGCTCGCTCACTTCGTTCGCTCGCCTATTTTATAATATTAATAACTTTACAAGGATAATAGTTCGAGAGATGAGTTTGAATAAGTTTGAGAGATGAGAAGCTTAAGTTATCGGATAAGTATTATAAGTAAAAAATAAAATAAACCAAAAATGTTCAACCTAAAATCATTCACAGCCCAATGTGTAAGAGTCTGGCATCTTTTGAAAAAGCCGTCTAAAAACGAGTTCACAACAATTGCAAAAGTCTCTGCCCTCGGGCTTGGCTTAATTGGATTACTTGGTTTTATAATTGCTACAATAATGGGCTTTTTGAAGTTATAATCTTATAGCTTTTTTACCCAAATATCTTTTAACAGCGCCGATTAATTCTATTGGTCTAATTTTCCATGATTCATCACCACAATAAGAACAATGAAAAATTCTTCTCTCAACCTCATATAAATCATTGCCTCTTAATACAATTGTCCCATTTGATAAACGTGCCTTGGGCATAGCAGGACCATTAACACTTATTTCTAAACTCCCTGTTTTAAAACTTCCAAATCCCATTAGATTAATCATTATGATTGGTATTTAAATTTTTCCAATAAATTTATAAACCCTTTTTCTCACTTACTATTAACGGCTTCTAATGGTGTTATTAGTTAGCTGGGCGATAAATAATTAAAAATATCTATAATTTACAAAAACCTTAAATTCTAAAGATGAGGAGCTTAAGCTAACGGATAAGTATTATAGATAAAAAATATTATAAATAAAATAAAATAAAACAAAATGATATTTATAATTAAGGTAACAACAAACAAAGAAGACAAAGCAATGGAATTAATTTCCAACAAAGTTCAAAAAAAGCAGCTTAATGTATATTCTCTTGCCCGTCCACATGGATTAAGAGGCTATATTTTTCTTGAATCAGAAGACAGAGAATCTGCAGAAGAAGCTGCATTTAATCTGCCTTATGTAAAAGGAATTATTGGGAAAACAGTAACTTACGACGAGATTAAAAACATGCTTGAGCCAATTATTGAGGAAATTAATATTGAAAAAGGGGATATAGTAGAAATAATAGGAGAGCCATTTAAAAAAGAAAAAGCAAAAGTAGCTAAAATAGACAAATCAAAAGGAGAAGTTACAGTTACTTTATTAGCCGCAGTAGTTCCCATCCCTGTAACAATAAAACTTGATAATGTTAAAGTTATAAGAAGAGAAAGAGAAGAAGCTGAAGAAACCGCAGATGTTTTAGGCGAAGAAGGTGAAATTAAAGAAGAAACACAAGATTTAAAATTTTAAAATTAAAATATAAAATTAATATCACTAACTTACAAAATATAATGCTCGAGAGATGAGGAGCTTAAGCGAACAAAAAAACGCAAGCAAACTCATCAACCAAGCTTAATATTTTATAAGATTCCAATAAAATAATATAGATAAAAAATAAAATAAATGAAATAATAAAATATGATAATTAAATTACTTATTGATGGTGGAGATATGAAGCCTGGCCCGGCAATAGCCCAGAAAATTGGGCCAATAGGAATAAACATGGGCAAGGTTATTTCAGATATAAACACCGCAACAAAAGATTTCAAAGGAATGAAAGTTCCAGTTGAGTTGGATATAGACGAAAAAACAAAAGAGTTCACAATAAAAACCTTTTCACCTCCTACTTCTGAATTATTAAAAAAAGATTTAAATTTAGAAAAAGGCTCAGGAGAGCATAAAAAAATCAAGGTTGGAAATGCTTCTATTGAAGATGTAATTAAAATCACTAAAATAAAATATCCAGACATGCTGCAAAAACAGTTTAAATCGGCAGTTAAATCAGTTCTTGGGACTTGTGCAAGTATTGGGATTCTTGTTGAAAACCAAGGACCAAATGAACTTATTAAGGAAATAGACAAAGGGAAATTTGAAAAAGAGATTAATGTTCAATCAGCAGAAACTTCTCCTGAAAAAAGGAAAAAATTAGATGCTTCTTTTGCAAAAGTTAAAAAAGCTCAGGATGAGTTAATTGCAAGAGAGCAGGCAGAAGCTGAAGAAGCAGAAGCTAAAAAAGTAGAGGAAGCCAAAGCTGCCGAAGAAGTTGTTAAGGAAGGAAAAGAAGAAAAACCAGAAGAAGAAAAGGCAGAGGAAACTAAGCCTGAAGAAGTTCCTGAAGCTGAAGAAAAAAAATAAATTCTAAAGCAGACCTTTAATAACGTTTATAAATGCCTCAAATTTAATATTTTTAAGGGGTTGTGGTGTAGCTTGGTAGCATCGGAGCTTTGGGAGCTTCAGACCCCAGTTCAAATCTGGGCAACCCCATTATAAAATCCCTAAAAAATAAATAAAATGAGAACAAAAAAAGTAAAAGCAGCAGGAAGATACGGAGTAAGATACGGGCGTAAAATCAGAACCAAAATCGCAGAAATAGAAGCAGAGCAAAGAAAAAAACAAAAATGCATTTTTTGCAATGGAGTTGCAAAAAGATTATCAAAAGGAATTTGGAAATGCAAAAAATGTAAGAAAAAATTCGCCTCTGACACTTATTTCCTGCCTAAAAAATAATCAATAAATTTAAATAAGATTAAAAATATAAAAAACTAATAACTTATAAAATATAAATTAATAACTTACAAAGATATCACGCTCGAGAGATGAGATGTTTAAATCACCCATAACATTTGAGCTCCTCATAACAGAGCTTAATAATTTGTAAAGTTATAGATAAAATAAAATAATCAAAATGGCAACATACAAATGCTTTAAATGCGGAAAAAGAACAACATCTATGAAACTACAAAAAAGATTTCTTTGTCCAAATTGTGGCTCCAAGATTTTTTACAAGCCCAGAAAGCATGTGGCAAAAATCAAAGCTATTTGATAAATAGATTTATAAACTGATAATTTATCAAAATATAATCACTAATCTGCAAAAATATTATGCTCGAAAGATGAGACACTTAAGATGCATATAAACTTTAAGCTCCTCATTGCCGGGCTTATTATTTGCCATATTACCAAATAAATATAAAATAAAAAAATGCCAACACAAAACAAAATAAACATCAATGAAAAAACCCAGCAGAAAATCCAAGAAATCCAAATTTTGGAGCAAAACCTGCAAAATCTCCTTTTGCAAAAACAAGCCTTTCAATTAGAGTTAAATGAAACAGAAAATGCTTTGTCAGAAATTGAATCTTCTAAAGAAGATGTTTTCAAGTTAATAGGGCAGATAATGATTAAAAGTGACAAAGAAAAAATAAAAAAAGAGCTTAAACAAAAAAAAGAGATTTTATCATTAAGATTAAACTCAATAGAAAAACAAGAAACTGAATTAACAAAACAAATGGGAGAATTAAGAGAAGAAGTTATGAAGGAGATAAAATAAACAAAACATTTACGACTCGCTCACTTCATTCGCTCGCTTATTTTATTAATATTAATAATCTACAAGAATTTAAGCTCGAAAGATGAGCAAACTCAAGCAACTAAAAGAGAGCAAACTCATTTATATAATTTAGATATTGTAAGATTCCAAAATATGGAATAAACTAATCAAAAACAATAATATTTATAAACTTAAGACATTAATTCTTAATTATGGTGTTTGATAAAATAAAAAAAGGCTTTTCAGGTTTTTTCGGCAGCGAAGATGAACAGCCCGAATATATTGAAATTGATTTGGGAAAAGAAGTTAGAAAAGCCAAGGTTATTGTAAGACCTTTTGTCTTAAAAACTTACGAAGATGTTAATCCTATATTAAATGCATTAAGAGAAGGTTATACTATTGCAGTTATTGATTTTAAGAATCTGAAAAAAAGAGACATTATTGAGTTAAAAAGGGCAATTTCAAAAATCAAAAAAACAGTTGATGCTTTAGAAGGAAGCATTTCAGGTTTTGGCGAGAGCATAATAATAGCAACCCCTGAATTTGCAGAAATCTATAAGCCTGCAAGACCAGAATCAGTTTCTGCTGACAGAATTGTCAGGGAATAATCAAAAACCCTTTAAATCCTCAAAATTTTCTAATTTTGAATGAGTTAAGAATCCCTAGATTTTTAAACTTCTTATTATATATTTCTTTAAATAACCAATAAATTACAAAAATATTGAGTTCGGGAGATGAGATGCCCAAACCAGCTTAATAATTTGTAGGATCCTAAATAAAGATATAAAATAAAATGCAAACACCTATATTATACATCCCAGCAATCCAAAAAAACTTAGATATTAAGTTATCCGAGATAGAAATAAAAAAACTCCCAAAAACCCTATTTTTAGTTTATAGTATTCAATATAAAAATTTAGCTAAATCAATTAAAAATCAGCTTGAGAGAAGCAAGATTAAGATTAGAGGATTTAAACAGGTTTTAGGTTGCACCAAGATAAACACAAAACTGCCTATATTATTAATTTCAACAGGAAGATTTCACGCCCAAAACTTATTTTCACAAACACCTATATTATATGTCCTTGAAAACAACAAAATCCTCAAAATTCCAGAAAAAGAAATAGCAAAATTAAAAGCAAAGAAAAAAACAGCTTTAATGAAATTTCTAAAGGCAGACAAACTCGGGATTTTAGTTTCAACAAAACCAGGCCAGGAAAACTTGGATAAGGCAATTAAGTTAAAACATAAACTGGAAAATAAAGGCAAAAAAGCATTTATCTTTATTTCTAATAATATAGACATTGCTCAATTTGAAAATTTTGATATAAATTCCTGGATAAATACAGCATGTCCTGGGTTAGCTATAGACAATCCTGATATTATTAATATAAATGAATTACCTAAATTATAATTTATTTATCACTAATCTACAAAATATATTACGTTTGAGAGATGGTATTACGCTCTAAAGATGAGAAAACATCTAAACTACTCATCACAGAACTTGATAATTTCAGAGATTATCAGAATAAACAAAAATAACAATTACCAACGATAAAAATCCAAAAATAACCCCTTATAAATATATTTTATAAAACAATAAACTTTATAAAGGTGTCCTAACTCCAAAATTATAACAAATGAAATCAAAAATATTATCATTGCTTTTATTGAGTGTAATTTTACTTTCAGTCGGGATGATTAGTGCTGCTTCATTAACGATTAATAATGTTGTTGGAAATGAATTAAGTGTTTATCAGGATGTTGGTTCTTTTCAGATTACTTTTGATTTAATTAATGAAGGAGAGGCAACTGATATTAATTGGAGCAATTCAGTAATAAATGAAGCAAGTGCTGGTGCATCATTTTCTTTTTCACATGATTCTATTGATGAAGATTACACATTATTAAACATTATAGCTACAATTACTTTTGATACTGGTTATGTTGGAACAATTTCTGGAACAATTGAAGCAGATCCTTCTGGAGGAGGAGATTCTAAAACTCTTGATTTCTCAGTAGAGATTCTTGAATCATTAGATACACCAGAATCCTTCTGCGAATACGGAACAGCAGGCGATGAAAACCTAAAAATCAAAAAAGTAAAAATCAAAAACAAAGGAGATGGAACTGACAGTGACGATAACAAATGGTTCCCATTAGACATAATAAAAGTAGAAGTAGAACTTGAAAATGATAATAATTATGATATTGATGATATAATCTTTGAATTAGGATTATTCAAAAAAGGCTCTGATACAAATATTATTGATGAAATGTTTTGGATAAGTGAGGATGATGAAGAATTTGAAGCAGGAGATATTGAAGAATCAGGAGAGTCAGATGACGAATTAGAGCACACCTTTGAATTCAGAATTAATCCAGAAGAAGTAGAAGATGGGAAATATTATCTTAAAATTAAAGCATATGAGGATGGAAATGAAGAAGTGGTTTGTATTGACCACTCAGCTGATTTATCTGACTCTGATTTTGGAGATTCTGAATATTACGCTGAAATAGATATAGAACTTGAAGATGAAAATGATGGAAGAGCAGTTGTTGTAGATGTATATGAATTAGATTTGCCAATTGAAGCACCATGTGATGCAGAAGTAACTTTGGATGTAGATGTTTGGAATATTGGTGATACAGACCAAGAACAAGTTAAAATAAATCTATATAATGAAGAATTAAATATAGATGAAGATTATGTAATTAGAGATGATTTAGACCAAGGAGAAGAAGACAAAATAGAATTTAGTTTTATAATTCCAAAAGATGCAGAAGAAAAACAATACACTTTAGAATTTAGAACTTATTATGATTATGATGATAAAAAAGACAGATATAAAGAAGCATCAGAAACATTCGATGCTTATCTGAAAGTAAAAGGCAACTGTGTAATAGAATTACCAGAACCTCAAATAACAGCAGAACTTGACTCAGAAACTCCTGAAGCAATTGCAGGAAAACAAGTTATTATAAAAGCAACAATTAAAAATACAGGGGAGGAAGCAACAACTTACTTAATATCAATATTTGGACATAGTTCATGGTCAAGTTTAAGTGCAATTGACCCTCAAACACTGACTCTTGACGCAGGAGAATCAAAAGATGTTAGTATATATCTTGATGTAGATGATGATGCAGAAGGAGACAAAGAATTCACAATAAAAGCAACTTATGGTGAACAAATAACTGAACAAAGAATTGAGTTATCAGTTGGAAAAGGAGTTAGCTTGACAGGAGCAGCAGTAGGTGAACACATAAAAGAAAACTGGTTTATTTATGTAATAGTAGTTATTAATATTATTTTGATAATTGCAATAATCGCAGTTGTTAAAAGCATGGTAGGAAGGACTCCTGCTACTAGATAATCTTTAAAAAATTATCTTTCTTATATATTTTCTTTTTTTATATTACTAACTTACAAAATATTACATTCTAAAGGCGAGTTGTTAGCTCTAAAGAGAAAAACTTAAGCTCCCTATAACAGAGCTTAAAAACATTACAGATTACTAAAAATTAAAAGAACCCCAAATCACTTACCAATTCTTAACCTTTTCATTAACTTACCACCATAATCATATTTTTCTTCAATTTTGACCATCACAAACCCAATTAAACAGCCAATAATTGCTCCTGCTAAAACATCAGACAAATAATGCAAACCAAAATAAACCCTTGAAAAAGCCACTAAACATGCAAAAACAAGCCAGATATACTTGAATTTCTTAAATTCCTTGCTAAGAATAGGCAAAGCAGCAAAAACCAACATTGCCTGAAAACTTGGAAATGCGAAATTCCAGGTTGAGAAATTATTTTTTATAAAATTAAAAGCAACAGCCAACACAGAAACTAATCCTTTTTGGAATGGCCTTGGTCTGGCAATAAAAATCTTAAGTAAATAACTAATACCAATAGCAAAAAAACAAGAAAACCACAAAGGCAAAATCCATCTTCTTTTGTGCTCTTTCCATAAAAACAAACTGGTAAGGAAAAAGAAAATAATAAAGACATTACTTGCAAAAGCCACACTTAAAAAAACATAATCTAAAAAACTGGTTCTTGATAATGCGATAATTTTTATTATCTCAGCATCATACCAAAAAACAATAATAGATAATATTATTGATAACAATAATCCAATAATAAATATCCTTTTTTTCTCCATAGATTTATTCAGGATTAATTATTTAAATAGGTTTCTTTTTATTATAATAACTTATAACTCACAAAAATATTAAACTCGAAAGAGGAAGGCTTAAGCTACTCATAACAGAGCTTAAAAATTTTAGAGATTATAAAAATGAAAAAAAAGAGAAAAACAAAAAATGCCAAAAAAAATAAATAAAAATCACAAAAAACCCTTATATCTTTTACTAAGATATTTAATCTTATTGGCATTGGTGATTAGTTTACCCATAATCTACAAAATCCTGACTCCTTTAACAGTTTATTTTGTAGCAGGTTTATTAAAGATATTTTATCAAGTTTTTATATCTGGGGATATAATAACAATCTTCCCAAAAACAATAATACAAATAATCCCAGCATGTGTTGCAGGCTCTGCTTATCTTCTTTTGTTAATTTTAAATTTAACAGTTGCAATGAAATGGAAAACAAGAATTTACTCTATCTTATTTTCAGTTAGTTTATTATTTATACTTAATATCTTAAGAATATTTATTCTAACAATCTTATTAATAAATAATTTCCAGTTTTTTGATTTTACTCATAAACTATTTTGGTATGTGCTAAGCACTGTTTTTGTCGTCGGAATATGGCTTTTAACAGTAAAAATATTTTCTATAAAAGAAATTCCAGCATATTCTGACATAAAATATTTAATAAAGAATATTAAAAAATAATTAATCTGCAGTATCTTCTATTGTTTGTAATTTTTTTCATAAATCTTCCTGTATTTTACAGCAAGAAAGACTAGTAAGATACCTAAAAGAAGAAAAAATAATATCATAAAAACATTTAATATTTGTAATTCTGTAGCTAAAAAAATTCTCTTTAAAGGCACACTTAAAGCTCCAATTACAAGCCCAAGAAGAAAATAAAGTGTTTTGCATCTGTCTTTTTTAAATAAAAAAGAAATTACTCTTGAAATCATAAAAGCCCCCAACCCCACCCCTAAAATAAATACAATAAGATAATTTATATTATTTAGAATATCATGTAAAACATTAAGCATAAATTCATACAAACCCATAATTAATAATATAAAAGCACCAGAAATTCCAGGTAAAAACATAGCACTAATGGCAAAAAATCCTCCAATAAAAACATAATATAAATTTGGGGTTATATTGATAGGCACTAAAAAAGCAAGAGAAACCCCAATAATTAACCCAAAAAAACCAAATAATATGTTTTTTCCTTTATGATTCTCAATATTATCAAAAATTATTTTTGAAGATGCTAAAATTAATCCAATGAAAAAAGACAGAGTATATATAGAATAATTATCTAAAAAGAATTTAATAATTCGCGAGCCAGCTAATATTGCAGTAATAATTCCCAAAAATAAAACAAATAAAAAGCCTAAATCTAATTTTTTAATATCTTTTTTTAACTTATTTAGATCACTCTCTTTTCTGTTTGTTACATATTTAAAAATATCATAAATTAATTTTAAAGAAAAACTTTTTACAGCATTTATTAACCTTGTATAAATTCCTGTTATAAAAGCAATTGTTCCCCCAGAAATTCCCGGGATTAAATCACAAATGCCCATTAATATTCCTTTTAAAAACAATAGGATTTTATTTTTCATCTTCCTTCATTTTTTTTACCCTTAACATTTCATCTTTAGAGCGCAATAGTTTTACAATTAGTAATATTCATTAATCTCTAAAAAGTTTACTACCTCACAAAATAACTCATGTAATTTTCAAGTATAATCAGCACAAATTTTTCTGTTACCTGGGTTATCTCGCAATTGCTATAAGTAATCTCGTAACAAGTAGGAGAACTCTTCCTTATTTCTGTTTTTTCTCCGCTATTAATGTAAATAACTGTATTGTCACGCGAATTTTCACAAGTTGCATAAATCATATCATTTAAGGCAGCATAATCTTCATCATTTACAGCAGATTTAATATTAAGATTTGCAAAATCTTTTAAAAAACCTGCAAAAGGGATTAAGGCAATTATATTATCTTCACAAGCTTCCATATCAGGATTAAGTGAAATATAAACTACTTCTCCAGTATTAAATCCAACTTCTCCTCCAGAAAGTTCAGTTTTGACATAAGAATCCAGCTTTTTAGGATTATTTCTAAAGTTCATACTATAAAAGCCAGTTATCTTCCAACTTTTATCAACCAAGGGAACTCTTGTTGAGTAGAAAGTTAATTCTCCTAACTTGGTCTTCTGCCAATCAAGATTAATATAAACGAATTTATTAACAAAATTCTTAACAATAAAAGGAACAAGAACAATAATCAAAATTATACTCCCCATTAAAATAACAGCCCACATAACCTGCCTGTTTCGTATTTCTTTTTTACTTAATTTTTTCTTCTTTTCCTTATCTTTTTTATTTTTGCCTTTATTTTTCTCTTCTTTTTTCCTAACCATCTTACTTATCTAAAAGAAAAAATTAGTTTTTAAAACTTCTTATGATTGATTATATGAATAAGAAGTTCCCAAAAATTCTTTAGAATTTTTTAGGATATTTAGATTTTTATTTATTATTGATAATGTTCTAAATTATTAAGTTCTGTTATGAGGGGCTTAAATATCATAAATAGCTTAAGCGTCTCATCTGCCTAACTCGATATTTTGTAGATTAGTGATAATCAAATTCCCAAAATCTTAAACAAAAAAGCATCAGTATATCTTGTCTGATTTTCAAAATTTGCTGTTATAAAAACACAATTTTCTTCTTGATAAATATTTTCTATTTCATCTTCATTTTCAAGCTCCTGAATAATAATTATATTATCAACAGAACAATTTTTAATTGGTAAATCCTTTTCACACTCTTCAGACAAACACGCCTCATTAATCCTTAAAACAAATTGATTTAAATTCCTGCTTATTTCAAAATTAGGTTCATTAAATTCACTAACAAGATACAATGGCTGATTTACATAATCATTAATAGAAGAATAAATAAAAAAACCAATATCTTCAGTTTCTTTAGGATTATATTTTGTAGAAAAATCATATCCTTGGATATTAAACCTCCAATATCCAGAATCATCTTGCGTAAATTCTATTCCTTTATATTCAATTTTATCAGAATTTTCCTCCCTCCCTCCACCAAAAGCATAACCCAATGTACCAAAAACCATAACCCCAATTAAAACAATCCCAATAATAAGTTGATTTCTTTTAATTTTTTTAGATTTTTCTTCCCGGCTTATTATTTTTCTCATAAAATAACATATAAATTTTAATTTAAATATGTTTGTTTTTATCTCACTAATACTCAATCTATTATTAATATCCAACTCATTTTTGTGCCCGGGTTAGGGATATTATTAAGCCCTGTTCTGAGTAGCTTAAGCTCTCATCTTTCTCACATAATATTTTTATGAGTTATTAATTAAATAAAGCTCTCGCCAACCCCCATAAAAAAAGAAAAAAGAAAAAAAATAAAAATTTAGATTTAAGCAGTAGTTATTGGATAAACTTGCTCTGTGTCAACATCACTTGTAACACCTTCTAATGCCTTTGCTACAGCATTAACTGTATCAGCAGCATTATATCCTGCAACAAGCATAGCTACTTTGCCGCTGTCTGCAGCAGCATAAGGTGAAGCAATAGTCTTAATTATGTATTGTCCAGCTCCTACTCCTGTTAAATCAGTAAAAGCAGATTCACATACTGGTGTTTCACTTCCTAAGATTTTAGCAGCAACTGTATTAATACAGCTTCCACCAACAACAACTAAGTTTTTGCCTGAAACAGAACTAACTTCTGAGTCTTTTACTACAAGGACTTGGCCGCCACCACCTATTGTGGTTGTGCCTGGTGTAATTACTACCTCTGGAGCACTTAAAAATACTTCTCCATATACTTCGTCACCATGATAAATTAACGCAAGTATCTCTTGGTCTCCACTTTTATCAAACAACATTTCTGTTGCAAGTTCAGAATAAGCAAAGTTTCTGTAAACATCAGTATCATCTATTTCTTCATCTGATCCAGAACTTCCACTTATAGAAATACCATTAACATCTACTTCATCTGTTGCAGCAGATCTTTCTGCAAGAGTAACAGTAAAGTTACTTCCAACACCAATATTTTCATTCTTATCTTCTTCTGATAAGATTAAAGCAAAGGTAGAAACTGCACAACTTCCAGTATAATTAGCACCAGTACTTGTTCTGTTATAATAGATAATAACGTTCGAACCGATTTCTCCAGTTCCGAGTGTTCCTCCCCCAGCAGCACAAGCTAAGATATCATTAGCATAATTTGTAGCATTAAAGAAATCTTTATGGTTGACAACATCTCTATTCCAAGGCAAAAAAACTTTCATACCCTCTTTTGAATAAAGAGTGTTAAAACTCATTTGGATATTTCCTCTTGTAACTACTACAGTTTTTGCATCCTTATCAATAGCATCAACAGTTATTTCTACATTTCCAAGAGTGAAGCTATCATCAGAGTCTGCCTCTTTCTTTTTTTCAACCCATAACCCATCTTTTCTATATTCAAATGTTGTTTTGTTTACATCATTTTCTGTTTTAAAACTTGTAGCTCTCATTAAATAAGATTCTGCATCATTTCCATCACTCCAAGATGCAACAAACCATTCATCTGTGTTTTTGTTAAATGTAAAACTTGTGGCATTTGTTGAAACAAGAACTTCGTCAGAATCTTTTCCAACAATATTAAATTCGTCTGCGCCAGCCCATTCAAGAAGGTATATATCTTCTACACTATCTTTTAATGGAAAATCACTTAAGACTATATTAGTATTTCCACTGTTTTCAATTTTGATTTCTTCTTCAGTAGGATAAATCATTCCTGTAAATGAAAGCTTAAGAGCTTCAAATCCAGGCATTGTAACCTCAGAATCTGGAGTTACAAATAATTCATCATCAGCCTCCCAGATAATTTTAATGCTTGTTAATGCAGATCCTCCTTGACCACCAAGGCTAACACTAAGATCATCAATAGAATCTTCATTTAATTCAACATCTGCATCATGTTCAAGCACTAATTTACCTTTACCAATACTGAATTCTACATTTTTGATTCCACCTGCATAATCCTGAACTAAAATCTCTTTTACACCTACATAAGCACCATCACTTAATTTATAGGTCTCAGATGCAGCTAAACTTTTTGTTGTTTCTCCATCAACAACTAATTTTACTGAACTACTTCCTATAAAACTAATAGAAACTTCATAACTCTTTCCATCAACATTTAATGTTGTTACATCTCCTTCTGCTAATACTGTATCAACAGCAGCATCCAAAAGAGTTAATGTGGTATTTGTTGGATAATTAACATCTAAAACATAGTAGGTTTTACCCATCAAAGTTAAATCAGCTGTTTCTAAGTCTGTCCATACAGGGTCCTCACTAAACTCAAGAGTATAGTTAAGCACATTTACACCAGAATTTATTTTAATACCAACAGTAGGTGTATCTCGTTGGTAATCATTATCATCAAACATAGTTAAACTTGAGTTTGCCATCTCAATCTTTTGAGTAAAGTCAAATTCATCATTGTCATCATCTATAAAAGTGCCATCAGCTAATAAACTTGGCATATTATCATCTGTTACAGCAGTAGATCTAACATCTAATAACCCATCTCCTAAATGCCATTTTCTAGATGTTTTTTCAAATTTAATACTATCTCCCCCTGTTACAGTAGCACCTGTTACAGCGCCTGCAGTTGTTACTAAAGCCTGCAAATTCTCCTGCATATCAATAGCAGCAGCCCAATCAGTTATAGCTACAGCAGCACCTCCACCAACAACAACAGCACTATCTGCAGTTCCGCCTGAAACAAATGGCTCAGGATAACTTGCAGCAGCTGCAAAACCCATTGTACTTGATAGCATAATAGCGCTCGCAATCACTGATATTATTTTTTTAAATTTCATATCTCTTTTTTAAACCTCCTTTCAATAATCATTAAATATTATGCCTCTTTTAAATAACATATAGGGAATGTTATTTTTAGACATTTCTTTCTGTAATCCCTATTAGAATACTCTGTATTATCTGGCCAGTTTTTATTGTTTAATATATAAATTAAACAATACTTAATAATATCAATTTTCATTTAAAAAGCTTTCGAATACAATACTTCAAAATAACTTAAAATCTCTTTGTATTAACAGTTTATTTATAAACCTTTCGCTGTCATTATATTATTAATACATATTTGTGATATTTATCTTAAATATCCAAAAAGCACCCTTTTCAGCATACCCTATATTTTTAAACATATATTGTATAAAATAACATATATCAATAAAATATATATTTTAGATATATGGAAAAATTTATATACTATAGATTCTTAATAAAATAAGGAAATAAATAACCAATAGCTTATCAAAAGTATAACAAGTTGCTCAACTGAGATTGGGCTGCTCATAACAGAACTTAATAATATTAATACCTCGCAATATATTGCGCTCGGGAGATGAGAAGATTAAACCTCTTCTACGTAGCTTAATAATTTGTTATATTAGTGAGAAAAAATAAAATAAATAAAATGGCAAAAACAATCAAAACTAAAACAATAACTCTTTCAGAAAAAGAAGGCACTTTTTCAACAATTTTTCATAGATTTAAAGGCCAAAAGAGTCATAATTCAGAAATAGCAAGCTTAAGACAGCTCTTAAGTAATGAAAAAGCACGCCTTTTACATATAATTAAAACAAAACAACCTTCCTCCATATATGAATTAGCAAAGCTTTTAGGCAGAGATTTTAAGGCAGTAAGACAAGATATAAAACTTTTAGAGAAATTTGGCTTTATAGAACTAATATCTTCCCATAAACAAGGCAGAGAAAGGCTTAGACCTGTTGTGGATGTTGATAGAATAGTGATTACTGTTAATTTATAATGTTTTAGTATTATTTATGCTCTTTTTATATATAAATACTTAAAGTTTTTTAGAAAACTTTAAATTATAACAAAATTTTACATTATTATGAATAAAATAAAGCAAAATCCAAAAATTTTAATTGCAAGTCCCACTTATAAGGGCATGAAATATTGTCAAGATGAATTTTTTAAAGCAATAAAAAACTTGACTTATAATTCATATGACATTTTAATTATTGAAAATTCTGAAGATAATGAATTTTTTAATGAATTAAAACAACAAAAAGGAATAATTCTAATAAAAGATAATACTGCTGAAAAAAACAAAATGTTGAGATTAATTAGTAGCAGAAATAAAATAATCAACTATGCTTTAGAAAATAACTATGATTATATTCTAATGATGGACTCTGATGTCATTCCTCCAAAAAACATAATAGAGAAATTGCTTAAATGCAATAAAGACATTATTAGTGGATGGTATTTAAATTATTTTATGGTTTCAGGTAAATCAAAACTATTGCCAGTTGTTTGGATGCCAATAACTAAAAAAGAATTTGAGGATATGAAGAAAAAAGTAAATTTTCCTCCTTCAGTCGAATCTCATTTAGATTTAAAAAGACATTTGACAAATGAAGAAGCAGAAAGCAGGAGATTATTAAAAGTTTTATTCCCTTCAGCAGGCTGTATGTTAATAAGTAAAAAAGTTATAGAAAATAAAACAATAAGATATAGTTTATTAGATACTCAAAGATTCGGAGATATTCACACAACAGATGATATTTATTTTATAACAAAAGCCAGAGAACAAGGTTTTGATAGTTATTGTTGTACAAAATTAAAATGCGATCATCTATTAGCCGGAAAATTTAGAAGAGATGCGGAAGGAGCCTATATTCACCCAATATATGATAGTTCTTAAAAAATATGGTTTTAGTAATATCAAAAATTATAAGATGCTCAGACGAGAAACCTAAAGAATTGTTAGGCATAGCTTAAAAATAGAGTAAGATATTAAGGAAATTTCGCATATTTTAGTGTGAGAAGGATATTCATTTACATAATTTAGTAATATGATTTACTCTCTAATCAACTAACTAACAATCCCAAACTAAAAATTATTCTTTCTTCTTCTTAACCCCATAACCAACCCCAATCAATACTAGAACTACAATAACAATAATCAAAACCCACAACCAAGTCAAACCTTTTTCTTCTGCAATTTCTCCTACTTCTTCCACTAATTCTTCTTTTTCTTCTTCCTCTGCTTCAACTTCTTCTGTAACTTTTTCTCTAATTGATTTTATACTGATGTCAGCTTTATTAGCCTCAATTCCATTAAGTTTAACACTTAAATCATAATATCCATCTTCTGTAACATCAAACTTCTGTATATCACCAATAGAAAGAGTTGCTTGTTGAACTGTTGAGGACACATCTATTTTAGCAGTTGCAGAAGTTAATTCAGTTACACCAATATAATGATAAGTTGTATCAATTTTTATTTTAAATCTATGTTTCTTTGCGAGTTCTTTTGTATATCCTTCTTCAAATTGTTCATCTGTTACAACATAAGTTTTTGTCCAAGAAGGAGAAGTATAAGTTCCACTACTACTGCAACCGCTGGTTGAATATAAAGGGGATGAAGAAAGACTATTACCTGCATAATCTCCTGCAGTTACTGTAATCGTATAGGAATTTCCGCAATTCAAACCAGAGATAGTTGAACCAGAAACTGTTCCAGAAGAGCTTGAAAGACTACAACTACTGACATTACTTGTTGTGTCACTACAGGAATAACTAACTATAATTGAGTTTTTCGTAGAGCTTGATTTAGACAAACTTATTGATGGCGCAACTATATCTAATGTTATTTTATATATTTCTGTTGTATTTGAATTCCCTGCAGAATCATTTACCGTTACATTATAATAATAAACTCCATCATCCAAACCAGTCCAATTAATTGTTCTTGTTTCATCAGCATAAGATGTTGAATTTAATGAGGTGCTATTAGAATAATACAAATTAAAAGTAATTGTATCTTCACTTTTTTCAGTTACAGAAACATTAATATAAACATTACTCTGGCTTATATTAGCAATGTTGCTTTCGGTTAATGTTCCATAATCAATTAAAGGATTAGTTGAGTCATTTAAAGAAATCCTATATGTTGCTGTTGTATTTGAATTCCCAGCAGAATCATTTACTGTTACATTATAATAATAAGTTTCATCTGTTGTTAACCCAGTCCAATTAATTGTTCTTGTTGAATCAGTATGAGATGTTGAATTTACTGAGGTGCTATTAAAATAATACAAATTAAAAGTAATTGTATCTTCATTTGTTTCAGTCACACTTACATTTACATATATAAAATCCTCTGTTAAATTATTTACCCTGTCACTATGAGTTCCTACACCATAACTTATTAATGGATAGGTTGTATCAATTGTAAATGTAGCCTGCTCTGAATTATTAATATTATTATCAGAATCATTACAATAAAATTTAGCTGTATAAGTTCCCTCCCCTATACTTGAATTAGTTGCATTCCACGCAGTTACACTTGTATTTGACATTGTACTATTTGCAACTCCATCAGTTAAAGTATACCAACAAGAATCTGTCCTGTTATTATCTACAACTGTTAAATTAAAATCAATAGACGTTAAAGAATAATTTGTTGCATTTGCTGGATAAACTATTGTAACAGCCGGGGCAGTTTTATCATTAACTGTAATTGGAATAATTGTTTCTTGGGTGCCGCTTGAATTAAGAGTTGTAACAGTAATATTATAAATGCCTGGAGTATAAGCAGTTGCATTAAACCAAAATGATTTGTTCTCGCTGCCATTAATCACATATCCTGAAGAATTAGTCCAACTTAAAACAGTACTGGTATTTGAAAAAGTTGCTAAAGCATCTGTTCCATTTGTGTCTGCTGTAAAATTAAAATTTCCCGATAAAGTTATATTAACCTGAGTTATATTTGCTGCTTGTCCTGAATCCGTATTATTTATAGTTATATTATATAAGTGTGTGATATCTTCATCTACTGAGTTGGCATCTAAAGAAACGTCATGGCTTGCAAAAACAAAACACATAATTAAGACAGAAACAATTAATGCAAATATCGCAAGATATTTAATAGCAATTTTAGCTTGTTTATCCATCTTCACACTCTTTTTATTAAAATTTATAAGAAAAGCTTATTTATAAATCTTTCTTTTATTTTTTCAAAAAAAAAACGATTTTTTCGACGACAAAAAAACAGAATGATATATATTTAAGATTATAAAATCCAAAAATTTATCCTTTCCTTTTCTTAACACCATACCCAATCCCAACTAATATCAAAACTACGACAACAGCAATTAAAACCCATAACCACAAATTCTTCTTAACAGCTTCCATCCCACAAGCTTCTGATTCTGATGGTTTTCCTTCATCTGTTTCACAATTATTTGAATCTGTGCATGTTCTTGTTTTTTCTCCTCCTATGCAGTCAGACCATTCTGTACAATCCCAATCTGGAATACACTCAGGAATCTCTTCATATACACTTTTTATAGTAATATTCGCTTTACTGCTTTCAATTGAATTTAACTTAATATTTAAATCATAATATCCATCTTCTGCAACATCAAATTTCTTTTCATCTCCAATATTAAAGATTGCTTGTTGTGGGTCAGATGAAACATTAATTGTTGCTGTTGTAGAAGTCAAATCAGCAACCCCAACATAATGACTTGTTCCATTAATTTTAATTCTTATTCTATGTTTGACAGATAGTTCTTTGGTTAAAGATTCTTGCTCACTAAATTCTTTGTCATCATACACATAAGTTGATGTCCAGAAAGGCGCTGTTCCTGTTCCACCTCCACCATTTCCATCTTCATCTACATCTTCATCAGCAGTAATAACCCTTCCGCTTATACTCGGCTCATTTCCATCAAAGTGTGGAATTCTAATCCATATTTGATTATGATTTGTATCAAGATAACAAGGATTTGTTGAATTAAATTCAGAAACATTTGTTGTACAAGTTGATTGATTCATTAAAATTCCCCATTCAGATTGATAAGCAGAGTAATGAGAATAATTTCCAGCTAAAGCTGCTGCGCTTGTTCCATTATCATCTGTATTCCAAATAAGAGTATCTACATCATCTCCTGTATAAAATAATGGAATACTCATATTAACGTCTGCATTTTCATTTAATCCTGTTGCTGAACTGCTCCCTTGTATATAAGGAATTGAAACTAAAACATAATCATAAATTGTTGGGCCCATAGAACCGAACCTTAATGCTGAACTAAATGCATCACCTGTTGATGCACCTACTGAAGTAGTTGCAACATCATCAAAAGATACATCAGGAGGCCCTGAAGCTAACATATCCACATTCACATAATGAATCTCAATATCTCCATAACCCATTCTAAAACTTAGTTTTCCTCCACCAATTATTACAGATAAAGGACTAAAATTCTCTCTTGCTTCAGTTGCATCAGGACCAAAATCTCCAATCTGACATCCATCAGCTGGAGTTGGCACATCACAACTTGAATTTGAAATATAAAATTTAATAAAAATATCTTCCTCTGAAAGAGTCCCCCCTAACCCTTCTGGACTCCACACTCTCAAAGTAATATTATTATTTGCTTGAATTTCATCAACACTCATTGAAACTCTTTTAGGAGCATAAGCACCACCATCTTCATCCTCCTCCTCCTCTGGTGGCCCACTCATTGCAAAAATATTTATTTCTTTAACTCCAGTTACATTTATTAAAGGTATATAAAAACTTGCATCTCCAGAAGAAATATCAGTCGTAAAAGTAAATTCTGTACAATTATAATCAGAATAATCAAGAGCTATTTCAAGATATACAGTAATATTTACCAAAGTTACATTGCTTTCATTAACTAAATTAAATTTCTGTTTTGCTGTTGAAATATTTATGTCAGTCCAGTTAGTAGCTTCTTTTAAAGTAATATTACTATTTGCTGTTCCCCCTTCACCTAATAAGCCATACATTGTAAAATTAAATCCATTTTCATCAGAACTACTATAATTTAAAGTTATATTTCTAAAACTCCCATGATAATTACTTCCATTTCTTGCTGTTGCAAATAAAATATAAGTTGCTGATTCAGCTGGTCCTGGCAAAGTTATATTATACCAACCAGAAGTCAAATTATATTCATCACTTTGTAAGCCTCGAACTCCTGAACCATTAGCAATCCAAGCACTCATATTATAAGGCATCCCTACATCATTGCTTAAATAAATCATATTTCCTGGCTCAAGTAAAAATGGAACAATTGTGAATTCATTCCATCCATTTATGCCAGTTGCATTGATATATCCTGTAACTCTTATTAAACTCTCTGTACAATTAAATTGCTTATGAACTGTGTGTGTTGTTACATTATAGCTTGATAAATTTGTAGTAGGATATTCTTGGCCAAATTCATAAGAAGAATTTGAAGAAAAATTATTCCAGTCAAAACTAACAGGCAAGCTTTGATTAGGATAAACCATAACTGAATAATTTCTGTCTCTTGGAACATAAATAATTGCTTCTGAAACATAGCTCCCAAAATTATCTGCAATTGGATAACCTAATTTTGTATCTTTAACTTGATACTGGAAAATAGTTCTGCCTCCAGAAGAATTAATTGCTGTAATATTAATTGTTCCTGCATTTCTTAAATAAAAATTAATATCTGTTGTACTATTAAATTCTGCAAATGGAAAGTGTGGAAGAGACTGTCCAACATAATCAATAGCACTTGTTGTAGAATTTGTATGTGTTATAACTGGTTTATAGAAATAACTTACATCTTGATGAACATTGCTTATATTAAACCATCCTAACGCATTTGAAGTTGTAGAATTAGAACCAACAAGTGTAGGGGGGCCGCCACTAATAGTCCAAAATGTAATATTAACAAGAGAATTATTCAAAGCATTTCTATTAGTATCATAAACATATCCATAAAAATCCCAAGCACTAACAAAACTCAAACTAACTAATATAGAAAAAACTAATCCTATTAATAAAATTAATTTATATTTCATCTTCACACTCTTTTTATTAATTTTTATAAGAGAAAAGGGTTTATAAATGTTTTTTTAAAAAACATCCTTAAAATTAAAAAAATCCACATTTTTTAGAATCTGGTTCTATTAATTTCTAAAACTTATAAGCTATTCAGATGAGAATTTAATGAGCTGATGGTATATATCTTAAAAATAAAAATAT
>SDBS01000931.1_pt1 | contig 29449 bp, 42 predicted proteins | sample 2277091 | NCBI WGS metagenome assembly SDBS01 (sample SAMN10404972, study PRJNA504765) | marine sediment metagenome | isolation source: marine sediment core GS10_PC15, 163 cmbsf | place: Arctic Ocean: Southern Knipovich Ridge | collected 2010 | reverse complement strand
TTCTTAGGATTGATGCTAACAAAGAAGGATATGGAAACTATGAATGATCGATTAAAAGCACTCCAGGTTCTCACTGAGAGTCTTCCTGAATTTCCATCAGAGGAGAGCGGTGTTGGTGTTGTTGGTGTGAAGCGTCATAAGATGAAGTGTGGAGAGAGTCTGGCTTTTAGTTTGCTTAATCTTCCTGGTGTATCGTGTGCTAATTGGTTTAATAGTGCGGGTACTATATTTCCATGTCATACTCATGAACAACGTGAGTGGTTAGTTGTTTATGAGGGATCGATATATGTAACAGTGGAAAAGGAGAGTGAGGTTAGGCTACTTTCAGGACAATCGATTATAATAAATCCAGGCGTAGAGCATCGTGCAAGATTTATGGAGGATTGTTGGTATATAGCTATAACTGTACCCCAGTGTTCGGACTGGCCAGTTTAAGGAGTTATTAGTGTGGCTAACTCATCAGGTTCGGATAGTTGGAGAGTCTGGGGTAAGCATGTGTTGCTTGAGATAGAAAGGTTAAATGAACAGCAAGAGAAGATATTTAGTATGATGAATCAGCTTAGAATGGATGTTGTTAGGTTGAAAGTAAAATCTGGTTTGTGGGGTGCTTTAGGTGGACTAATTCCAGTGGTTATTGGCTTAGGTTTGTTGGTACTGAAATCAGCGAAATAATGTGAAGGTCTGCAATAATACTTGTGGAAAGGAATCACTATGGAAGGCAAAGATTTTGATACAGATCTTCCTTTGGGGATTACTCAACGGGAACTCCCAATCAAACAAGACATTCCTGACTTGGATGGCGGGGATCCTTTTGATCCGTCTAAGATAGGGGAGATTACTAAAGTTCCTGATGATAAGTTGGCTAAGGAACAACTACGATTGACAAATGAGGGGTATCAATGGACTGCTTTTAAGGTAGATGATAGTAATGTAGTTGTGTTTACTAGGGACATTACTAAGTGTAGCGATGCTATTGGACTTAGATCAAGGTCTCTTGGTGTGGTTGAGCCTACACTGTCATGTAACGAATGGGATAGATTACTTGTAGGTTACAATGTAGAGGATAGTAAGAGGGAAGCATTTATCAAGAGGATGGTTAAAAAATCAGGGGATAAGACAAGGCCTTTTGATGCTGTAGAAGCTCTTTTGGGTATAGCTCCTAATAGAGCTTTTCTTGTTTGCTCTAATATGTCTTTAGTAACGATGCTTACTAATGAGTTTAATGAGAGTTCAGATAGAATTCATGCACTTTTGATAGATGCAGCAGGCTCATGGGATAAAGATGAGCATCCTGCGTTTAGGACGTATGCTTACAGTAAGATTAAAAATGCTGTTAAAAACGATAGGAGAAGGTAATGGATAAGGTAGAATCTGCTATAGATATTGTTATGCAGAAGAATGAGGCAGAGTTACGTCCCTCGATTAAGCCTACTGCAAAGATGAAAGGATTCTTTGGTCAGTTTGCTGAACTGGATAAAAGGGAGGTAGAATTAAAGAAACTACTTGCTGATGTTCAGACAAAGATAGCTGGATTAGTTAATGAACGTGAGGAGGTAGCTAAAGCATTCATGCCGATGCTAGAGGATGTTGAGGATAGGATGATTGTATGGAAGGAATACAAAGCGAAGATAGAGGAGATAGCGGCTTCTGTTTCTAGTCGTCCTTCATACGCTCCTGCTTGGAAGGAACTGATGCTCAGTTTGTCTGCTAAGCTTCAGAAAGAGGCTGCTGAGCTTATTGAGAAGCATAAGAAGGATGTGCCGGGTCGTCGAGAGTTCCAGGTCACAATGGATCCAACTAAGAAGCCATTAGCTTTTCGGGCTCCTAATCTTCCTAGTGAATCTGTTAAGATGGGTGAGGGTGTTATTGATACTGTTGTATCATGGTACAGGCGTCTGTCGGATGCATGGTGGGGGCAGATGGATGAATTAGCAAATGAAGTTGATATGGCTTATGACGAAGCTGTGTAATATGAGGTGATTTATGGACAGGACTCCTGTAGTATCGTCAAATGTAGCGTCTATTGGTTATGATGAAGAGGAAGCTATTCTTGAGATAGCATTTAATAGTGGTGCTATTTATGAGTACTATGGCGTTCCTCCTGAGGTGTTCGATGACTTTATGATGTCAAGTAGTAAGGGTAAATACATGTGGGATCACATCAGGGATATTTATGAGTATGAAAGGATAGCTTAATGGCAGACAAACTTAATGAGGATCAGAGTTTAGGGGATGTTATTGAGTCTATTGTAGATGTAATGTCCTCAGGCATAGAGATAGAGAACCTTGATCAGTTGGTTTCTGAGGGCCTGGTAGGTAGGGGAGCGGTAACTCGTCGTCTGATGGATGAGCCTGAGGAAAGGCCAGTGAAATCGAGGATCCGAAAACGCCGGGTTCGTGGTCGTAAATCCCGTGGGAGTAAGGATTCTCCTGTGGGACGATCAGCTAGACGGCTCCGTGGACGCCCCTCACGTTTACGTGGAGCCTCGCTAGAGCCCGGCATGGGCCAGGGCGGTGTTGGAAGTGCCCGTAGGAGCAAAGGACGCTTAGGCGGGGATACAACGTCTTCTGAGCCGTCCGGTCCAACTTTGGGTGGTAGTCGTAGTCGAATTAGAAGGCGTCCTAACAGAGGGGCAGGTCGTCGAGAGGGTGAATCCCCACTAGCTAGATATGGGACATTACCAGTTAGGTATGGGGAGTCTATAGTTGGAATACAACATCCTTCTGATATGATTGAAATGAGTATTGATGATATTGTTGGTGATGAGGGTCAATGGCCTGAGGAAGATCATATTGTTACTGATGATCATCTTACTTTTTATCAGCATGGTAAACAAGTAATTAGCTTTGAGAAAACAGGTAGAGATATTGATGAGGGTATGTATGTTGTACTAGAAACAGGTGTAGAATTTGAAGATATGTGGGATGCTATTAATGCTCATATGGAAGCTACTAGTTACTTTCCTAATGTGTGGTTTATTAGTGATCATGGGAATGCTCATCTGATGATTGATCCTAGTATGAAGGAAAGTGATAAGGATAAAAAGAAAGGCGAGAAGGATAAGAAGGATAAGAAGGATAAGAAGGATGTGAAAGAAGCTCATCCTGGTGAGGATTTATATATAGGTATCTATGCTAGAGTACACGATGATGGATATCTATTATATGCTGCTTATGAAGATGATTATACTGGATCGGATAACTATTGGCCTGATTACTATTCCAGTGATATTGATTCAGATGAGTTAGAGACTGTTCATGTGGTAGTGCCAGAGGACGTAGCTAGAGATGCAGTGGAGCAAGGTGGTTCAGGACAAATATTCGGTGATGGATATGAAGCATGGCAGACTATACTTAGTACTATGCGTGTTGATGAGGCTAAGGAATTTGAATAGGATGACAAGTAATGTTCATTATGATGATGGCTGCTATTGGCAGCATACTTTCTGGTAGTGAGTATAATGGTTGGGTTATTCATGAGTTTGATGTAAGTGCTTATTGTGTTTGCAAGAAATGCTGTGGTAAGTATAGCGATGGTTATACAGCTAGTGGTAAAAGAGCTAAAGGGAAATTGATAGCTGCTCCGAAATCTTATAAGTTTGAAACTGAGATGATGGTGCCTGGTTATGGATATGCAAAAGTACAGGATAGAGGTGGAGCGATTAAGAGTAAGGGTACTAAGGTAGGTGAGAAGGTATTGAGTCTCGATAGGATAGACTTATTGTTTCCATCTCACTCAGAGGCATTGATATGGGGAAGGCAAAGGCTGTTTGTTCTTGTAAGGATATGAGGTTAGTTATGAGTAAGATAGAAGATGCTATTGATTCTGTGCTTGCCGACGGTAGACATAGTGTTAAGATAAAATGTGGGGTATATCCTGCTGGTGAGCAGAAAGAAACAAAGCCTATAGAAGAAGGCTATTATGATGCTATTATTAATGATCTGACAAATACTATAGAGAATAGTGGGTATACAAGGGAAGACAAGCTGCAAATATGGATGACTGTTGCACAGCAAGCTAATGTTATGATCGGAAGATATAGGCAGTAGTACAAAGACTGTTATAGAACAGTAAGAGGATTGTTATGGGTACTGTAGAAGATCTGATAGGTGAGGCAGAGGTAGTAAATATCTCTAGTATCTTTGGTGGGACAGATGCACTTACCGAGGATTCAGTTAAACCTATATCCAAGAAAACTTCTGATTTGATTGGAGAAGCTGAAGCAAAGGATATTGGTAAGATTTTTGGTAAGAAGGATGATGAGGAGAAAGACAAAGACAAAGAGACTACTGATGATGAGGAAGAGAAACCTGCAGGTCCACCTATAGAAAAGAAGAAAGAGAAGCAGGAAGTAGCTTCCCTCAATTACATCCAGGGTTGTATTGATGAGGCTTTAGATGATGTGAAGGAGGAGCGTAGAGCTAATCTTGAAAACGATATATGGCTTAAGCTGTTGTCAAACAAGGTTGGTGATGGAACAACGAGTGATGTGACTAAAACTGGTATACTAAAGATAGCTAGTGCTGTTCTTGGGGGTAGAGCCGATTCATTGCCTGATGAAGATGTAGCTCCTTCTCCTGTGGATGTTGCGTCAATTGGTGTAGGTTCACGAGTTGTAGTTAATAATGAGTCGAATGATTTGCTTCTTGGTGAGGTGAAAGGAATCTCAGGATCTAGTGTTCTAGTAGAGATAGATGAGACAAACGAGACTATGAATTTCCATGTGTCAGAGCTTACTTCGATTGAGCTTGATGATGAGCTAGTCGATGCTATAATGGGTGATAGCTCTGTAGATTCTATTATTGATAGAATGCTTAAGTAGCATTTAGTTTGCAGTGATTTTCAATGTTTTCTGATGTGGTCATATGGCCTGTTAGTTGTGGTTTAAGGTATAGGCATTAGGATACATTGGAGATCTTAAAATGATCATCTTGCAGACCGGAGTATTTGAGACTTTTGTTGCAGCTAGTGTTCTTGTTACTATTAGGGAAGAGAATAGTTATACACGTCTGTTGACGTTTCGTAATATCAGTGGTGGAGTGCTTGCTATTAGCGTAGAGAAATCTACTGATGGAGGGGGTTCATGGGTAGGGGATGTTACGTCCTTTAATATGAATGATGGTGCTGTCATAGGTAAGATTCCTACAAGCAGTTGTTTGTTGAGAGTTAGGGCTAGTGGAATAGCTTCAGATCCAGGTCTTGAGATAGGGTATACTAGAATTGATGAGGAAACCGATCCAGGCATATGGACTTCTCCACAACTTTAGTAGTAGTGAGTTTTTCTTAAATGGTTGTGAATAATGCATTGTACTGTGTTGATGCCTGCCTACAATACGGCTCGTTATATCGGAGAAGCAATAGAGTCTGTATTACAGCAGACATATGATGACTATGATCTCCTGATTATTGATGACGGATCACGAGATGATACTGTGAAGATAGCTTATTCATATATGCAGAATAGGCCTGTTTCAGTTGTTAGGATAAAGAAGAATAAAGGGGTAGCTGCTGCTACCAAGTTGGGGATAGAAATAGCTGTTGGTCCGATTATCACAGTAGTTGATAGTGATGATAAAATAACAGCTAATAGTCTTGCTACTGCACTTCCTTATTTCAATGAAGACAAACAACTAGGATTTCTGTGGACAAGGTTTATTTGTTCTACAGGCAGACGGGGTTGGAGTGGTCCTTTGCCTAAGAACCAAACTTTGTGGCAGGCATTTACACAAGGACGATGGTGGAAATGTAGTCATCAGAGATTCTTTTCTAAGAAATGGTATAACAAATCTCCTGGATTTAATGAAAGAATAACAGCTAGTAGTGATTTTCAGCTAGCTATTCTGATGGCCTCTACAGGATGTAGAACTAGGTTTGTAGATAAGGTGACCTATTGGTATAGAATGCATAGAAAAGGTAATCTCTCTACTGATGGTCAGTTTCAGCGTAAGTGTGCTCATGGATTGTTGAAGTGGGCTATGAAGGGTTTTCCCGATAAAGTGGATGCTAATGTTTCTGGAGTATAGGTATGAATAAGATAACAATTAAGACTAATGGTGTGAGTGCTGGGGCATACTTTTCAGGCCCTAATGTGTTTGTACAGAAGTTTGTTGATGGTACAAGGCATAATATTGTGTTGGCTGGTAATGTGGATGTTCTGTTTCTAGTGACTAGTGGTGAAGGTCACTTTAAGATGCACAACAAGGTTAAGAAGATGGTGATGCGTTGTGATGGTATGTATTATATACATGATGAAGCAAGGATACCTAAGGAAAGGAATGTAGGGATAATTCAGAGATATAATGATGCCGATGCTCATGTGTTTCAGTCTGTGTATGCTAAGCTTTTCTATGAGTATGTGTGTGGAAAAAGAGATGTGCCGTCAAAGATTATCTATAATGGATCTAGTCTTCCATATGTATGTAAGGCTAATAGGCATATAGGTGTTCTATGTTCAACTGATGCTCGTGAATCGAAACGACAGTATCTGATTTCTAAGATAGCTGGAAAGTTGATGGAATATGATCCAAAGATAGAGATAGTGGTAATAGGAAAATACCATGGAAAAGTAATTCCCAATATGAAGATGCTTGGTATGGTTCCTCATATGAAGCTCCTGAGTCACTATACAGGTCTTACGACGTTTTTGGATGTAAGCTACCAGCCTTGTTGCTCCAATGCTATCATCGAGGCTGCTAAGGCAGGAATGGCTGTTGTAGCGTCGAGATCAGGTGGTACTCCAGAGTTTTTGATGGGCTCTGGTTTGATGTATGGGGAAGAGAAGGTGGGGTATAATGAGGTGAAGAAGGTGCCTCGTCCAGATCCTAATGAGATATTTGATTTGATCCTCCAGTCATTTTCAATGGTAACTCCAGATAGGGAGGATCTATCGGTACAGAGGATGTGTGAAGAATACGACGACTTTTTTGTTAAGTTGATATCATGATCAGATATGTGTTATTAGATTTTGTTTCTATGCATTGTAATTCAGATTCATGGCTATCATCTATGTTCTGGGCATTTGTAGAGTGGGGTGATTGTACTGCTGCAAGAACAGATGATACTGGTGTGGTGTATAGGAGAGATTATGGTAGAGGGATATTGCTGTATGGATTAGTAAGGAAGTTTAAGCCTCTAAAGGTGTTAGAGATAGGAACAGGTAGAGGATATGCTACTATTTGTATGGTAGCTGGATTAAGGAACAACGATGAACATTATAATAGAGAGCATAAGCTAGTTACTATTGACTCAGTTTCTGTGGTTGAGGTAGCTGATAGGATTTTGTATCCTTCGGGTACAGTTAAAAGTTCTGTGAGGGATCTGATAAAGGATCAGTTGTTTAATCTCAATGACATAGAGTTTCGTTGTGGTGAATCAGCTAAGGAATTGCCTTTACTTACTGACAGCAAGTTTGATCTTATCTTTGTAGATGGTTCACATAAGTTTGAGGATGTTTGTGAGGATTGTAAGTGGGCTTTGAAGTTGTGTTCTGAGAATGGAGTAATTGTATTTCATGATTACAAGGAAGAGGGAACTGATCATAAGCAGAGAACCAAGATGATGCAGGTTACAGCGGCAATAGACAAGTTTCTTCCTGAGCTTACTGAGAGGTTTCAAGTGTTTGAAGTGATGACTGATGGGGTTGTAGGTGGTAAACCTCCTGGGTATGCCTATACATGTTCAGGGAAAATGGGTAGTCTAGTATGCTTGCCTAAGGACTAGATACTAATGCGTAAAGGTAAAAATTGGTGGATGGATGTTCCTGGATATGTGAAATATCTTCCTGTGGTTAGGGATACATCTATTCCTGTTGAGTCTTTTATTGCTGGTCTTCTTAAGTGGTTGAATAAGCCGAAGTATGCTATATACGAGCCTTATGGTGCTCTTATGCGGGATATGTTTGATGCTGGTAAGAATGGAAAAAAATCCAGGGTAAGCGATTGGGATAAACTTCTTCCTCGTGCTGAAAAGATAGTGAGATATGCTGATAAGCATGGCTCTTTGTTTGCCAGAACGATTTTGAATGAATGTATAGCTCATCGGTACGCTGATTGTTTGCTACAGACTAGGGATTTAGTTTGGGAAGCTAAGATGCGTGATGCCTATATGAAGGCTTATAAAGCGGCACTCAAAGGTAGGTATTGGAAGAATGTAGATACATCTTTGTATTGGCTAGCTGTAGCTTATTATCATGCTGCAGAAAAGAATAGATTTCCAGAGGATAAACAACGATTCTTGAGATTAGCGTGTAAGTTTTATTGTAAAGTAGCTAATCATAAGGGTGTTAGGTACAATAAATCCTCTGAATTCAGAAAGAAGATTAGTGTTGCTAGGAAAATGTGTGAGAGGCTAAGTGTAGTATGAGGATAGTGTTCAATTTTTATGGTTTAGGTTTTGGGAATAATGGAGGAACACGTACAATTATCAGGTGTGCGGAGACTCTAGTTGAATTGGGTAATGAAGTGATTATGTTTAGTAATCATTCTAACAAGTATACATGGCATAAGCCTATAGGATTGAAGTTTGTTAGAGGTAGTGTTCCTCCTAAAGCTGATTTAGCTATAGCTACTGGATATGGGAGTGTAGATAGTGTAGTGAGTTCTAAGGCTAGGAGGAAGATTTATTATATACGGGGGTATGAAACTTGGGTGACATCTGAGGTGAATCTGCTTAAGTCATATACAAGGTTAAGGTGCATAGTCAATAGTAGTTGGTTGAAGATACATCTGAAGACTCAGGGAATTAAGAGTGATATAGTTTATCCGGGCCTTGATTGGGATTGGTTTCATAATGAGGGAGTTGAATCACAACGAATCATGGGGGCATTATATCATAAGAAGCATATGACGAAAAGGCATAAGGATGCTGAACAGGTAGCTGAGATGGTTGGATGTAAGCTTGTTATGCTGAATAAAGATATCCGGGCTCCAAAGGTAATGAAACTTAAGGAGTGGTATAGCAAGATTCGGGTATGGTTTGCTCCTACAGAACTTGAAGGTTTACATAATCCTCCTATGGAGGCATCTATGTGTGGATGTGCTTTAGTAGCTACTGATCATCCACGTTCTGGTATGGTGGATTATGTTAATTGTGATACAGCAATAACGTATCCAGCGAGGGATATAGAAGCAGCGGCTATGGCTGTGGAATCACTTCTCGATGATTCTGGTAGATGTAAAAAGCTTAACTGTGCTATGCGTAGTTTGTTGCTACGAAAGATAGGTACTAGAACAAGTAACATGAAAAGACTTTTGGAGATGTTAAAATGAGATGTATTGCCACGGGGGGATGCGGGTTCATAGGCTTTAATCTGGTTAAGGAGTTGGTGGCTCAAGGACATGATGTTTTTGTTATAGATGATATGTCAACTGGGTATGAGGCTAATAAGGTGGAAGGAGTAGTGGAGTATTATCTTGGTGATGTGAAAACTACAATGTCAATATCTGCGAGTAGGATGGAATGGGATATAGACGTTATATTCCATTTGGCTTGTGTTCCTCGTGTGTCCTATTCGGTTGAGTATCCAAGGAAGACGACTGAGAAGAATGTGATGTCTACTGTAGCTGTTCTGGAGGCTGTTAGGACATTCAAATGGAAAAAGCAACCTAGAGTAGTCTATAGCAGTTCCAGTTCTGTATATGGAGGGGTGGCTCCGACACCGACGAAGGAGTCGTATACGGCTAATCCTCAGAGTCCTTATGCTCTTCAGAAGCTTCAGGGGGAGGAGTGGTGTCGAATGTACTCTAAGTTGTATGGTTTAGATACAGTATGTTTACGCTACTTCAATGTATTCGGACCAGGATCTAGGTTTGGGGGAGCTTATTCGACTGTACTGTCTGCTTGGTTATATCATCTCTATATTGATTCGTCATATAAGCCGTTCTTGGAGGGAGATGGATCTCAGAGTCGAGATTTCTGTTTTGTGAATAACGTGGTTAATGCTAACATTGCGGCTGCTAAGTATACATTTAAGTTTAGTGGGCAACCAATAAATGTGGCTCAGGGACGAAGAATATCGTTGATGGGTTGTGTTGAGCTTCTGGAAGAGATTGCTGGAAAGAAACTGGAGTTAGAGTATCGTCCAGAGAGAGTTGGTGATGTGAAAGTGACGCATGCGGATTTATCTGAAGCTAAACAGTATCTTCAGTATGATCCGGACACTGATTTTGAATCTCAAGTAACAGAGATGGCTGCTTGGTATAAGGATGAGTATTGTGAGGAAGTTTCTATATGAAGCCGATTCTCGAAGTCTTTGTATTTTCAAATGGCAGTGATTGTTTAGAATATTGCATGAAGGCTCTTCGTGAGCAGAGATTGTCTTGTAAGATTACTATAGTTAACAAGACTCCACTTACAGCAGCTATGAAGTATTGTACTAAGAATGCTGTTTGTAGGTTCTTTGCTAAGCTTGATGATGATATGTTTTTACACCCAGCAGCATTAGCTTTCTATGACTATGTACTTCGTAGTAATTCTCATTTAGCTATGTTTGGATGTAGATTGTGGGATGTACGCACAAAAAGGATGATACAATCCTTTAAGGCTTACAATACAAAGATTACTGGTAAGATTGGCTTTAAGACGGATGTTAAAGGTAGAATTGATCGTGTGTTTCTACGGGAGGTGAAGAGGAAAGGTATCAAATACTATATAGATGATTGGAGTATGGTTGGAATACATGCTCATCGATCTATCAATGATCAAAGATTGATTAAAAGTGTGTGGAATAGTGATGGTAATAATCGTAATAAACGCATAGGTGGGAGTCCAGATTTGTATGAGGGTCAATATACTCTTGTAGGAAGGTCAATAAAGATTGGGATGAAGTTTGCTTTTGGTAGGAAGAGCAGATTTGTTCGTTTTGTGAAAGAGTGTTGTTAATGGGAAGGAGATTACTATGTGTTCCACCATTTCCCGGTGAACTTGGTTGGGAGATAATTAACTATATTCCATATATCAATGGCATTAGAAAGAGTGGTAAATTTGATGCTGTTGTAGCTTGTGTACGTGTTGGTAGAGAGCGTCTTTATCCTTTTGTAGAAAGATTTGTGCCTTCTTATCTTGTAGAAGATGTACAGGTGTCTGGAAACTGTGGACCAAAAAGCAATGCATATGTAAGTGAGATGGGAGAATTAAAGGGTAGAATTAGGAAAATGACTGGGAAGGGACATAAATGTACTTTTCTTAGATGTAATAGGATAAAAGCTAGTATGCTGCTGCCTGGAAGGAGTTTTCTTTGTTATAAAGCAACTACAGAAGAGATTAAATCTTGTCATGCTAAATATGGATCTAAATATGCTGTGATTTTAGTTCGTACTAGACGCTTTGGGAGAGGTAAGAATTGGTCGATAGCTAATTTTGATAAGTTAGGTCGCAAGATTAAGGCTCTTGGATTTGTTCCAGTTTATGTTGGATCTGGGGCATCTATTAAGTTTTCTTGTGGTGTGAATCTTATTGGTAAGACAAAAGTGAATGATTTGATTCCAATTCTATGTGGAGCTTCTTTTGCTATAGGTGGATCAACAGGGACAATGCATTTAGCATCTATGTGTGGAACACCTCATGTTGTATGGGGTAATAAGCGTCTAATAAAAAGGTACATAAAACAGTGGAATCCTCATGGAACAAATGTCAGCTTCATATCTGAATTTGGTTGGAAGCCACAGGTATCTTGTGTTGTGTCTGAGTTTAAGAAGTTTATGTCGTTAGCGTAAGTATGAAATGAAAATTACTACTCCTATATTGATTCTAGGCTACATGAGGTCTGGAACTACTCTTGTTCGTAGGCTTTTGTCTATAAACAGATGGCTGAAATACGATTAAAGTGGGAAAAGCAGGATGGTTTGTTTAGAAAGTGGGTTAGGTGAATGGGATGGGTGTTTGAAAAATCAATAATCTCTCCTAGGGATAAGAAGAGTCTTGCTCGTTATAAGGAGTATAAGCCATACTATCGAGTTAAATATGATATAGCAAAACAGATCAATCCAGCTAGAATATTGGAGATAGGTGTTCGTGCTGGTTATTCGGCGTATGCTTTTCTTTGTGCTTGTCCTAATGCTGAGTATTTAGGAATCGATGCTGAGAATAATAAACATGGAGGTAAAGGTGGTCCTTGGATACCATGGGCCGAGAAGATACTATCTTCTTTCAAAGTTGAATTGAAGGTAGCTGATACTCAGAAGATGGATAGGATAGAAGGTGGGCCATTTGATTTGATTCATGTAGATGGTGATCATTCTATGAAGGGTGCTTTGCACGATATGCGAATTTGTTGGTTGTCTCTTAGTGGTGATGGTGTGTTGTTTGTAGATGATTATGATTATCTTACTGAAGTTAGAAAAGCAGTAGATGTTTTTATAAGTGAGGTTTGTTGTGTATCTAAGTATGTGAAATCGTTGAGAGGAGAAATGTTGTTAAGTCGTAAGGTAATTAATAGTAATGTCTAATATTGATCCATTGGTTAGTGTGATAGTTCCATTATACAATTACGAGAAGTATATTGTTAGTTGTTTGCAGTCAGTTTTTAATCAGACATAAGGGCAAAGAAGTTTGGTGGGGATAATGTTAAGATGGTGTTGGTATGGTGATAGATTTTTTGATGACAGCAACATGCAGACCTAGCATAGTACATAAATCTCTTTCATCATTTAGTTCTATGTTAGTAGGAAGTGATTTTAGTAGTAGAGTGTTATATCTTAATGTAGATCCTGTTCCTGTTGGATGTAAATGTGTGAAGGTGTTGAATGTTTGTAAGAAATTTTTTGGTTCTGTGGTGTGTAGAACACCAAAAAAACCTAATTTTTCTGTGGCTCAAAAATGGTGTTTTGGTTCTTCTAAGGGTAAGTTGGTGTTTAATTTGCAGGATGATTGGACTTTGTTGGAGCGAGTTAATTTAGATAAGATGTCAGCGTTTTTGTTAGTAAAGCATAGAGCTAATGAGAGTATAGCTCAGGCTAGGCTTCCATATAGGCCAAATATGAGTAGATCTAAGATGTTTTTGAGTCCTAGTTTGATGTTGGGTGAGTTTTGTCGATCTTTTGCCAAAACGATGGTCTCAAATAAAAATCCAGAAGTACAGTTGAAAGCTCAGGGTAGGGGTCGGTCTTGTGTTTATCCTGTTGTTCGACGTAGTATAGTTAAGGATATTGGTCGTAAGTGGTTGAAGGCTCATGGATATACTCGTGATTATGGTGGTCCGCGAAGATCTGCATTTGTAAGATGGAATAATGCATAAACCTAAAAACAGATCTAGGTTTAGGAAAGAGGCTACTGCATTTTTTTGTAAGGTAGCTAGTCGAAAAGGTCCGAGATATGCATCATCAGGTGATTTTGCTAAGAAGATTAGAATTGCTAAAAAAGGAGTGTTCTTCGACATGATTGTATACTTTACCTGTAATTCATCTTTTTTTAAGTATGGTAAAGTGTTGATTCAGTCTTTGTATAAGAATATGGGTGTAGGTGATGTTTCTTCTGTAGTCATACAGGATTGTGGATTAACAGGATCAGAGCGTGAGTTTTTTTCTGGGTTTGATAAGGTTAGGTTTATTGATGGAGTTTCTTGTCAGTCTAATCAGCAGTGGGATAAGGGATGGTTGGCTGTGGTAGGAAGTAAGGTTCACGGGCTTCTTAAATTGGTTGACGAGGGTATTTTTCCAATAGTTATGATAGATTCTGATTGTTATATAGTAAGGGATTTTGGTGATTGTGTGAATATGAAATATCCCGTGCAAATTATGCATAGGAAAACCAAAGTTCCGATTCTAGCTTCTTTCATGATTATAAATGATGGTGGTCATGGTAGAAATTATGTGAAAACAGTTATAGATCGTTTAAGCAAGCAGCAATACACGAAGGCTAAGAAGCAAGGAAGATTTCGACCACAAGAAAGCAGGATGTTTTCTACTGTTTGGAGAGAGGCTAAAAAGAAGATTTGTTTTGATCTTTTGAATGTTGATCTGTTTTCGTCCAGTCCGATTCATTTTTTGCGAGGACAAACTAAGTCCTCCGTTCGCGTTGTTCATTTTAAGGGTGATACAGGTAAGAATTGGTTTGCGAGATTTTATAAGGAGCATTGTGTTGGATACAAATGATAATGAGAAGGTAAAGTACGAGGCTCTTTATGAAGATGTGAAAGGTGTTTATAGAAAATTAAGGGATGCTAGGGGATATGGACATGTGAATCATGGTAAGAAGTTGGCGGCAAGAGAGGTGATTAATGTCTATCGTCCTGTGTCTATTTTGGATGTTGGTTGTGGGTGTGGTGAGTTTTGTATTTGGGCAGCGGGTATATGCAAGACAGTATATGGACTGGATTTTGCTTCTGTGGAAGGTGGTTACGTTGTTCCTCACAATGAAGTGGTTTATATAAATGCGTCAGCTAGTGCTATTCCTTTACCGGATAATTCTGTTGAATTTATCACAAGTTTTGATTGTTTAGAGCACTGTATACTGTCTGATATCAATAAGGTGTTTGAAGAGTTTTATAGGGTTGCTACTAAAGGGTTTTTGGTTAGTATTGCTTATAGACAAGCTAACGAAAAGTCTTTGAAAGGTGAGAATTTGCATATGACTGTTAAGTCAGAGAAGTGGTGGATAAGAAAGATCAAAGCTATTTGTTATGGTGTTCAGATAAGTAAAGTTGGAGTCAAAGGGAAGTGTTTGCTTTGTTTGTTTGGATAGGTGGAGTATATGAGTCATAGATCAATTGTTCATGATTTGGTGACTTCTATATCTGCTAGAAAGGTGGCAGAGGTTGGGGTTTGGAAAGGGGAGCTTAGTTTCTCTCTGTTAAATAAATGTTCATTCATAGATAGATATTGGTTAATAGATCCATTGAAGGCAAGTTTGGTGAGATTTAAGTCTAAGGATGGTTTGCATCCAAGGTGTATGCCTTTAGGTGTTTATGTGAATAGGATGGGTGAGAAGGTAAAGAATCAGAGGCAATTGAATAAGATAGCTATTAGTATTGAGTCAAAATGTTCTGCTACGAATGGGCGTGCTGTTTTTTTGAGGAAATCCTCATTGGAGGCGTCCAATTCTTTTGATGATGGGTCATTAGATTTTGTGTTTATTGATGCTATTCATTTATATGAACATGTTTTAGAGGATATTCGTGTTTGGTATCCTAAGGTTCGTGTAGGTGGTATTCTAGCAGGTGATGATTTTACATCTAAGTTTCCTGGTGTTATGAAGGCGGTATCGAGGTTTTTTTATGGTAAGGAATTTTGTATTGATCGTCCTGTTTGGTGGTGTGTGAAATGATAGTTTCGGCTTTTGGCGGATTTGGATCTTCTTTTTTGTTGACTAAGATTAAGCCGTGTGATGTACGTCCAGATATTACGTTTCTTCCTGATTATTGGCCATCTAAGGATCATCCGAAGGTGCTAGGTAAGATTCAGTATTTGGATGATTTAGGATATGTAAATAAGCCATCTGATGTTGCTGTACGAGAATTTAGGAGGCGGTCTAGTTTTTCTATGGATGCCGATGTGAGTATTGATGAGAATTTAGTGAGGTATGTGCATTGGCTTAAGGTGAAGAAGAAATCTTCGTTATTAGGGATTTCTTCCTATTGGGGATTCTTTTCTAGGAATGAGGTAAAAGGAGTTGTTCATTTAGTAAGGCATCCGTTGCACAGTTATTGCAGTTGGACAAAGAAGACTCGTCATGGAGATTATGTAAGATCTTTGGGTGGTATGAATACAGAGGCTTCTGTTAGGTTTTATGCTAGGATTTGGAAAAGGATAGCAGGAGAAGCGTTGCAAGTCGGTAGTCGAGTAGTTAGATTTGAGTTTATGGTTAAGGATTGTAAGAGTATTTCTAGGATGCGTTCAATTGCAAAGGTTTGGAAGTCTGGTAAAAGAAATAGAGGGATTCTGAGACGAGATTTAGAGGAACTATTGCATGAACTAGTTCATGATGAGTACTATCAGCTTTATCATAAATGGGGTATTTGAGGTTAAGATGTGTGGATTTATCTGTTCTACTACGAACATACCGACTTCTGCCAATGTTCATGTGTGTAGGAGAGGGCCACATTACTACACTGAGGTAACGATTGATGGTATACGGTTTTCTCATAATTTGTTGAGTATGACTGGCGAGTTTACAGTTCAGCCATTAATGGATTCAAATAGGTCTGTAGTTTGTTTGTTTAATGGTGAGGTATACAATTATAAGTCATTTGGTGATTTTGCTAGTGATGGATTGTGCTTGATTCCTTTGTATAAAGAGTATGGTTCTAAATTTGTGTCTAAGTTAGATGGTGAATTTTCTATTGTTATCGTGGATTTTAAGAAGAAGCGTGTCATAATTTCATCTGATTCATTTAGGACAAAGCCTTTGTGGTTTGGGAAAAGGGGTTCTGATTTTTGTGTTGGTTCTTATGCTAGTTGTGTTAAGGGTTGTGGTTTTGTTCCAAAGCAAGTGAAGGCTAATCAGTGCTTGGAGTTGTCTTTTTCGTTGAAGTTGCTTAATAAGTTTCAGGTAACAAAGTTTGATCTTCGACAGCATAAAAAGAGTTATGATGATTGGGAATTAGCTTTTTCTGAGTCAGTCAAGAAGAGGGCTAGTGATTGTAATTCTGGGGTGTTTATAGGTCTTAGTAGTGGTTATGATAGTGGGGCAATTGCTTGTGAACTTACTAGATTGGGTTTGTTATTCACAGGATACTCAGTTCCTGCGGCAGAGGATAAGAGTGTACTGAAGGCTCGTAGGAAATTGGTTGGGAATTTTAAGAGTGTGGAGTTGACTCAAGAGGAGTTTGATTTTAGAAAGAAATCTTTAGGAAGTTTGTGTGATGATTTTGTATGTAGAATAGGGAGACAGAAGTATTCTGTTCATGGTGATAAGGCTTCTGTTGGTTTATCTGCGATATGTGATAGGGCTGTTAAAGATGGCAATAGGATTTATTTGTCTGGTCAGGGTGCTGATGAGATAATAAGTGATTATGGTCACAATGGACGTAAGTTTTATTCTCATAGTCAGTTTGGTGGCAAGTTTCCAGCAGATTTAACCACAGTTTTTCCATGGAGAAGTTTCTATGGTGGAACACAAGCTATGTATCTGGCTAAGGAGGAATTGATAGCTGGTGCATTTGGAGTGGAGGCAAGATATCCGTTTTTGGATGTTCAGTTAGTCCAAGAGTTTTTGTGGTTGCATATTAAGTACAAGAATGCTAGATACAAAGCTCCTATAGATGTGTATTTACGAAAGTTTGATTGGCCATTTAAGTGTGGTGAGAAGATGGGATTTAGGGCGAGTTACGGTTTAAGGAAAGCCTAATTGATGAATGCGGTTTCTGTATCGAAAAGATTGATAGGTGGTTATAGAGCTTTATCTGTTGATAAATGTGGTATAGTGGTAAAATATTGGAGTGAAAATACGAATAAAGAGATCATTAAAAAGTCTGGTGATGTTGTTCGTTTAAGTGATGCTGGTATGTGTGTTGTTTGTGAGAATAAAGTAGTTGGTACTAGTGGGGCACATCGTTTCTTTTTTGATTTGGGAGATGGTTCTGGTGTTGGTGTTTGGTTTACAATTCATAAGCTTCATAAAAAAATAAAAAAGGCCAGTATGGTTCGGTTTCATAAGACTGCAAATATGATGAGGTGGTTAGGTTTTTTTCCTGATTTTGATGTTGTCAATGTTGATTTAGATTGTATGGTTGTTTGGAGGAAAATTAAGCGTAGATGTAGAGTGTCTACATTAGGTATTCATATGTCTAGGATTGTTTATCCTGTTTGTTTGTTTGATTCTCCTGCTAAATGGGGTTTGTTTGGTAAATTATGGAGAGATGTAAAGTTTCGGTATTATATGCTTAGTAAGTCTGATAGGATAATTCTTTTTGGGAAGAAGATGGTTAAGGCTCATCCGAAGTTCAGTGTGTTTGGTTACAATGAATTTGTCAGTGAGTTGAAGGGTGCTGTTAGTTCAAATAAGAAGTTAATTCAGATGAGGAGATCTGATTTATCATTTTTTGATGTCAAATATGCCAATGTGTTGTATTGTATGCTGACAAAAAGATGGTATATTGTGGATATTGATTGAGGAGAAAACATGAATTTCAAAAGTATTAAGACTAGTTATCCTAAATTGGTTTCCTTGTGGGGATCAGGTAAGAACTACCAAAAACCAAATGTGAGATTAAAGAATTCGTTTGAAGCAGTTCAGTCTTTGGTAGGATTTGAAGGTATTGTTGTGTTGGATATAGGGTGTAACAATGGCTTGGTGTCGGCGGTTGCTTCAGAGGTGTTTCATAGTGTAGTTTCTTTGGAGTACAAGTTGGAGCGGGCTCAGAAGGCTAAGAAAACAAAGAAGTTTTTTGTTTTGAATAATATGAAAGTGGTGCATTCTACTTTTCTGGAGTATGCAAAGTCAGAAGGATTGGTTCATGATAAGGTTAAAGCTGTAGTGGCGTTTCAGGTACTTTATCATATGACTACTGAGGAGATTGATCTTCTTCGTGAGCATATGCCTAATGTTCAGTGTTGCATATTAGGGTCTAGGCCAGGTAAGTCTCACAGTAATAATAAGTATAGAATGACAAAGGTAGATGATATTCAAAAGTTTATGTTGCCGTTCTTTAATAGGATTGATGTGATGTTTTCTAGAAGCAAGTGGCCACTTTTGGTAGGCAAGAAATTGAACCAATAACAGTAAGATAATGGCTATTCAATCAGATATATGGTCGTTTATGGACACTTGTCTTAGTTCAGTGTATTCTTCTTATTCAGGTTTGAGTATGCTGGAATTAGGAAATCAAAGAGTGAAGTATCTTAAGAAGTCGGCTAAACTGTTTTTTAGTGATATGGGTTTTAATCATGTGTCATTTGATTTGAATGGTAGGGATAGTTCTTTGGTTGTGGATTTATCTGAACCTGTGTCTGAGAAGTATCATAATCAGTTTCATGTTGTTACTAATTTTGGGACTAGTGAACATGTAAAGAGGAGTCAGTATAGGTGTTTTGAGAATATGCATTATTGTGTTAAAATGGGTGGATTGATAATTCATGCTGTTCCTTTAGTAGGTAGGTATAGATTGCATGGGTATTATCAATATGATGAGGATTTCTTTTATGATTTAGTTAAATATACTGGGTCGTATTTAGTGGATATGAAGTTGTTGAACAGGAGTAAGGGAATGCTAAGTTTGTTGATTTGTTGTATGAAGAAGAGGCAGAAATCGTTTTGTTCTGTAGATCAATTTGGTAAACGTGGTTTGTTTGCAAAAAGAAAGAATATGACTTATGAGGCTGTTATTTCTTAGAGGACAGGTTCCTCAGGATCGTGATCCTAAACAGATTATGTTTGAGGATCTTGAATCAAACGACGATATGTGGACTCAGTTAGCGTCTAGAATTTCTGCAGGTGGGTGTGGGAGGATATGGTATTGGGGAGGGAATAGACAGGTCAGATATACTGATACGTTTATTGAGACATGGCTTAAGTCTTTTGGAACTGGGGCTGTGAATCTTGCTTATGATTTTGAACCGAATACTATCTTTGCTAGAGGAGGTTTTCCTCAGTATGATAAGATACTAGAAGAATTTCCGAAAGCATTTAAGATATACTATGGAGCAGGAAAGCGTTACTATCCACAAACGAAGTTTAAGAAGTATGATCTTATCTTAGTAGATACATTAGGTCAGTTAGCTGATGTAAGGACAAGGTTTCCAAGGATAAGAGCAGAGCTTTTGATAAAACCTGCGGCGGATAATATCTTCAAGCCAGTTGTAGGCCAGAAGAAGATCTATGATGTGATATTCGTAGGTAATGAGAGTAAAGGAGACATGAAGGGACATTACTTTGCTCTATCTCATATTCCATCGGATTTGCGAGTTCTTGTTGTTGGAATAGCATCTAAGAAGATGAAGAGGAAATTTCTGAAAGCAACTTTTACTGGCTGGGTGCCTAGAAAGAAACTTCCAAAATTATATGCTCAGTCTCGGATAGCGGTGATATGTTGTGTAGAGAAGGATTCAGGGCCACGAGTTCTTCCAGAGGCTCTTGCCTGTGGTTGTCCTGTTTTAGTTAGGTTGGGTCTGAGATGTAATTTAGCGAAGTATGTGAATGGAACTGGACTAATAACTAATGATGATTCATTTTCATTCTTTGTAAAAGGAATGGTAGATAACTACCAATCTTATCCTACTCGTGAGTATTATCTGAAGCATCTGTCGTTAGATGTAGCTGCTAATCAAATAAGGAAGTTGGTGGATAGTGAATAACGTAGAAGTGTCCGTTATCACTACTGTTAGGGATAAGGATCAGTTTACAAAATCAGCTAGATCAATTATGGGTCAAAGTGCTTCTTTTGATTATGAGTATATCATTGTGGATTGTGGATCTAAGAAGCAGGATGTATTAGCAGAGGTTAAAGCTATTCTTCCTGGATCAAAATCCTTGAAGTATGTGAGGTATCTGAGATTTGATTCTCCTACATTCAATCGTGGTAGGTCATGTAATGTTGGCTTCAAATATGCTTTGGGTAAATGGGTATTAACATTTGATTGTGATTTGATTGTTAATACTAATTACTTAGCTAAGTTGCTAGATAAAGCTAAGAAACTTACCTCATGTTTATGGTGTTTGGGAACGGAAAAGAAATCAGGGAAGATACGTCCTTGGTGTGGATCAGGAATTATGCTTGTTCCTATTGAAATCATTTACAAGATAAATGGATATGATGAGTCCTTTTCTGGGTATGGTGAAGAGGATATAGATTTTAGGAATAGGATAGAGCGTGCAGAATTTAGGATTATACGGATTCAAGATCCAGCGTGGACTCATTTGTCTCATTCTGATAAAGAGAGAGGAAAGTCACAAATGTGTACTCGTGTTCATGGTGGAGTGAATGCAAATAGGACTAGAAGGATGGCTAACGATACGGCTGCAGTAGTGTCTGTGAATGTTATGAAGGATTGGGGAACAGCTTTAGGAAGAAGTATTAAGTGTAAAGAACTGAAGTGAATAAATGTACGATTTGCTTGTATGTATTAGATGCCATACTAAACCTGCTCTTATCTTAGATGCTTATGATGCTGCTACATGGTCGTGTGATGATAAGATCACTCGTGTGGTCTTTGCTGTAGATGGTGTTGTGCCTATAAGAGATCAATTATCAAAAGTAGTTGGAAAGGATAATGTTTATTGTTCTGGTAGGAAGTGGGGATGGGGAGTAGGGTTGTATACGCTTCTATTGGATTCGATAGTACACTTCTCGAATATACACCAATTCAGTCATTTTTTAAGCATTGACTATGATACCGCATTCATCAGAAAGAAAGCTGATATACAGATCCTGTCTTATATCAGTGATCCTTCCGTAGGTTTGTATGGACATAGGCAGATCAACAATGAGCATTGGCGGGTCAAGTTTAAGAGAGAGCGTAAGGCCATTGAAGAGCATATTGGATCGATCCCATCGACTTATACTCCTGGAGAAGGAGTCCAGGGTGGTTGTATGTTGGTGACCAGGATTCTGATTGATGCTATGAAATCTCGTGGATTCTTCAGCGATGCTAGGAAGGATCCTAGTGGCTTTACCTCGATAGCTGACGATCATTGGTTGCCGTTAGTGACTAGGGTGTGTGGTTTGAGTATAGGGGATATGTCAGGATCAATCTGCTGTCGGTGGAGGTCCACAGAGGATCCTCGCGGGATGGAGGGTAAGGGTATATACGTATACCATCCGACGAAGATTCGTCCTGGACAGGATGGAGAAAGGGCTGATATTGATGTTAGAAACTACTTTAGGAGGCTTAGAGGTCAAGCCCCACTTGAATTTCACTAGGAGAAATTTTTATTTCTAACTTGACAAGTGGTCCTTTTTGTGGTATATTTAGGATGAGAAGTGAATCTCTTTTGGAGTACTTTTTATGAAGAGCGTTACAGAACTGGAGGCAGGTGACTTCATCGACTTTCCTAGAGACGGTATAGCATGTGAGGTGTTGGAGCATACGCCTTCTACAAGGGATAGTCCGTCTGGTGTAAGGTGGAGGAATACCTGTAACAATCAGGAAGGTTGGTCATCTGCACAACATGTACATGTGGAGGGACAGGTTTGGGACGAGGTGTTTGGTCGGTGGGATAAGTTTGCGTAGGGAATTTTGCTATGACAAAGACAGAACGTGATCGGCCTATTCCTGAAGGTAAGGTTCGGTTTTATGGTGGACATTTAGATGGCTTTGACCTTCCTATTCCGGATGATGTTGATGAGGTTACAGAGGAGACACTGAAGGAATTAGGTTATACTTGTGATTGTCCTTGGCCTCATTTTGTTGCTATTCGTGCAGGGCCAAAGAAATTTTGGATTTTGAGAGATGTTTGAGTTAAGAGTATGTGAGTTTGCATAGGAGATATCTATGATGCGTTCAAAACAATGTCCTCCGGTGAATGATTTTGGCGGTATGTTTGCGGGTCGTCATTCAAGCAATCGTTCTGTGAAACGTGAGAAGAAGCAATTGCGACACCTAGTCAGGCAGGGGTATGTAGCTGTGCATGAGGAGAAAATGGGGTCAAGCGAGTGTCCGGATATAGAGGGAACATGTTTGCTTCTTCCTGGTATGGAACTTACTGTGGCAAGATGGGTAGAGAAAACTGTCTATCGATTGTGGTGGGGTAGGGGTTCGTAGCTCAGCGGTTAGAGCAGGCGACTCATAATCGCAAGGTCGAGAGTTCAATCCTCTCCGGACCCATTGTTTGATGAGTAGTAATGAGTGGTTGCGTGTTTGAAGAAATGGGAAAGAGAACTCTGTGAGGCTGCTTCTGCTTTACAGACCTAATGGTGATGAGCTTTCTGTGGGCTTCTCACCAGATGACACATTATCTACTGCTTATCTAACAATCAAAGATGAGCAGTGGGATGTGTCATCTTTCTTGCCTGGGTTAAAGATATCTAATCTTGAATACTACAAGGATCTTCTTGGCTTTACAGGTGTGGATACAAGAGTAGATGATGCTCAGCATTATCTTGAGGATCGAGGTTTAAGCTGTGACAAGATTCTTAGTGTTGATTCTAAAGAGATATCGATGTATATTATCCAAGGGTCAGATAGAAGCATACCATGTCCTATAGTAGTTGCAATAGGCAGGTTTTCTCTTAAGCCATTCGGCGTACTAAGTATTAAATTAGATTCCATATCTATTTTAACTAGTCTCTAGACTTTTTCCTTTATCAATAATCTGGTAGGAAATTGTTTCTAGGGAGCATTCTGTTTGTTTACTATCACCAAAGGCATGTCAAGTGTTCTTGGGAAACGCCAGAAGACTCGTTGTGAGAATTGTGGCTTAGCTATCCCTATCTATCGTGGGAGATATCCTAATAACTGTCCTCACTGTCGTACTCCATTCAAGACAGAAGATCCTGTGTTTGATTCTTTGATGTCTGGTGAGGTTGATTTGGATATGCTTCTTGAGGTATTGCCAAATGAAGAAGAGAAATCTCTTGAACTAGACAAGATACTCCAGATTGCTGCTTCGATGAAGCTTATCGATTTTCTTGTAGGAACTAAACTAGAAGATAACTCAGCTAATATTTGGATCTACTTCTCTGAGCATATCGCTGATAGCCAACTGAAAGATTTTATAGAGGCGATCAAGCCTATTGCTGTTGATGTTCAGTTATATCCTTCTAATGAGGAAGGATCTAAGTGGGTCGTGTCTATTATGAATCCTCGGGTGGAAAGAGATCCTGAGGTGTCAGGTGACATGGATCCAAATATTCCTGTAGGTGGGGATATAGAAGTAAATCAGAGGATAACATGATAGCTACTATTACGGAAGATAAGTTGTCAGCTTCTTGTCCTATATGTAGGCAATTGACTGAGTTTTCGGTCAGTGATATTGAGGAAGCTGCTACTCTTGTTTGTCCTATATGTGGTGCTAGATTTTCATTGACAGCAACTCTTATGGAGCCTGTCAGTAAGCAAGAGCCATCTTTGCCGGGCTTGCCTTCTCCTGGGGGTATAGGTGGTCCAAGCTCAATTACTCCTCCATCGAACTTCTCTGCTCCTTCTTTGCCTCCTGCTCCTGAGAGTAATATAGGTGTGTTCAAGTATATTGATGAGATTGATTCAGGTGTAGATGTTAATGAGGTTCTTGATCGTTTTTTAGATGAAGTAGATAAGGAATCCGCTGGTAGTTGGAGGGGTATGTTAAGTGCATTTAGTAATAAAATACAATCTCTGATTGATGATGTAGGATATGATGGGGATGCTGGGGATCTTATTTCAGATCTTCAGGATGGTAAAGCTTTAGAACTTACTAGTGATGGAGTTAGTGTTGATCTTTCTAAGATGAAGAAAGTTTTGATGTCGGATTCTAAAACCGAAGACTTAGATTTGGGTCCGTCAATGCTCTCTAAACCTGTTAGTATGTTAGGTGGTATGCCTAAACCTGTTAGTATGCTAGGTAATGTTCCTAGCGATATTTCCAGTCCTTCTCCAACTGGAATTCCAAATGGAGTGCCTGGATCAATAGGTGCTTCTGTTGATCTACAACCAAGTGAAGATGATAAGGAAGACAAGATAGATAAGGCTATTGAAACTTATTTCTCTTGATGAGGATTAGACATGAACAAGTCTGCACTTGAGCGAGAGTATCAGAGAGTCTATGGCAGTTATGTATGGCAGGATTATCCTGTTCATGCTAGTGGGGCTGCTCTGATGATTGTTAATGAATCATCTATTCTCAATGCTGTAATTTCATTGGATGAGAGTGTCAATGGAACTACATGGACTCCTATTCTGTTTTCTACTCATTCTACTGCGGGTAATCTGAATATTACGCTTGTTCCTCAGGCATATAATACTTTTCTGTTTACTAGTTGTAGAGAGTTTGTTCGGATAACTACTACTCCAGATAATGCAGATGGAGTATATGTCCATATGGTTCAGTGGCCTCCTACTAAGGTTGTGTGTGTAGATGAGGTTTATGCTGCAGGAAGTTAGGGGTTTGGCTTAAAGGAAAAAGCTATGACATTAAAAGAAAGTGTTAAGAGAATTAGAAAGATTCTTGAGACTGCTGAGAGATATTGGGTGGAATCTAGAAAGGCTTTAACTGAATCTGATGGTACTGTTAATTGGACTCAGGTAATTGGTACTGTTAGGAATAGGCTGGATCTTGAGAGTATAGATTTAGTTATAGCTGGAATTTCCCCTGATATCGTTTGTGAGAATGCTGATGTTGAGCGAGGGAAAACTGAGTTTAATGAAACAGAGAAAGCTATACAGGTTATAGCTATTGCTGAGTTAGCTAAAGTTGATATGGGTAATGCTAAGTCTTCTCTTGCTTATATAAAAGAGAAGGGTGGCTTTGCTATGATTCGTAGGAGCATTCTTCATAGTCTAGATAGAGTGGATGAGAGATTCAATTGGGATAGGCTTAGAAGGTTGTTTCCTGGGGCTATGGATAGGTATATTAGTTTTCTTGCGGAGTCTGAGTAGCAGTGCCTCTTTCTAAATTAGTGGTATCAGTATTTCCGCCTATAGTGGAGAACTTGAAGTTTATTTTGTTACTCAGGGAATATGGGCTACCGTTATTTGAAATCTATATGCCATTTGGGGATAGTTATAAGTTAACGAGAGACAACACTTTTAGGTATTTGATGCGACTGAAAATGTGTGAGATAGATGTAAATGCTGTGTTGGATTACTTGTGGAATTTTAGGGCTGTTGTACTTTCGATAGATGAAGGTACTTTTGTTGGTGTTTCTGAAGAAGAGTTAAGATCGCTTTCTAAAGAGGGCGTTTTGTCGGAGAAGACACATGGACAAGTTGCCTGAAATAACAGAACGAAAAGCAGCCCTTCAAGCAAAGCATAAGTTGGTAGAGCTTTGCGAGAGTGTGAGTAGAGATGGCGGCAGGATGGTTGTTCGTGGTCCTAGTCAGAGAATTGGTGTGATGAATTCCAACGGTAGGGTCTATCCCAAATCTGTCTGGGAAAAGAATTTGGCAGAGGACTCTGAGTTTATGTGTCGGTTGAACAATCGCCAAGCTTTAGGTGAATTAGAACATCCTGATGGTGGAAATACTAGACTGCATGCTGTTTCTCATCTGCATAATAAGGTTTGGGTTGAAGCTCTGTCTGATGGTAATGAGTATGATGTAGAGGCTGGTGACTATGTTATGCTTGAGAATCTGATTCTTGATACTCCTAATGGCAATATACTGAAAGAGCTTTTTGAAGTGGATGTTCCTGTAGGTATCTCATCTAGGGGTAGAGGGAATACTGTTCAGGAAGGTGATGCTTCTGTTGTTCAGGATGATTATGAACTGAATGTCTTTGATTATGTAGATAACCCATCTGTAACTGGAGCAAGGCACAAGGTTCTTGGTGAGGCTGCTCCTCCTCCTCCAGGTGATCTTGGGTCACCTCCTCCTGTAGTTCCACCAGATCCAGGCGGACTACCACTAGATGGTGCATTGGACAAAAAAATACCTCCTCCTCCTGCTTCTGTTAAGAAGAGTCCTCCAGATGTTGTGTCGAGGGCTGATACTCTTGTGGCTAAAATGAAAGAGGCTGTGGTTGCAGGCAAGAAGGATGTTGCTTCTATAGCTGAGCTATTCAGTCAGTCATTACATTTGCTAGACGATATTGGTGCTGCAGATGATCCTGAGTTTTCTAAAATTCGAGGAGAGGTAATAGCTCTGAGTGATGTGTTGGCTATGTTGCTTGGAGGGAAAAAGGGCAAGGAGAAGAAAGAGAAGAGTCCGTTTCCTCCTAAGAAATCGGACGAAGGAGAGGAGATAGAAGTAGAGGAAGCGTCTGATCCGAGAGCTATGGTAGGAGCAAGAGCACATCTTGCTGATGGGCGTACTGGAACTGTAACATCATATCAATCTGGTGATGGTGATGTTGCATATTGGGTTAAGCCTGATGATGGTGGTCCTGCAGAGTCGCATAGATCATCTTCTGTAAGAATAGCGAATAAGCTTGGCCGCGAGCAGATGGCACAGGCTGGTAAAATCGAACAAAGGAGTATTTCGATGGACAAGAATGGTAAGGGTAATATTACTGAATCTGCTGGCAAGCTAATTGAGACTCTAGCAGAGAAAAATGTTGCCCAGAAAAAGCAATTGGCTGAGATGGAAGATTCTGTACCTGCTGTTAAGTACAACAATCTTAAGACTCTTTGCGAGAAGACTATTAAGAAGGTGCAGCAGACAGAATCGGATTACGCTGATCTGAAGAAGCGATATGATGCTGCCAAGCAAATAATTGGTGGTCTCGTTGAGCGAGTCAAGAAGGCGGATGTTTCTAATGCCGTTGAGGCTCAGGTTTGTGAACACAAATCTCTTGAGCCTCTGAGAGAGATTCTGTTGGAGTGCAAGACATCTGCGGATGTTTCGAGTAAATCAGAGTCTCTTCTGAAAGCTATAGGATCTGCTGATGGTAGATCAAGAGTTGAGCCTCCGCTTGTGACTGAAGGTAAGAAGGTTGAGGAGACAAAGGCTCCGAAGATAGAAACTCTTATCGATGGTCTTGTTGAGCGAGGTATGTAGTAGACTTTTAGAGTAACGGAAGTAGAAATGAACTTTCGACAGAGTTTCTAGAGAGTATCATTCTGCTTGATATGTTGCTCCTTAATATAAGGAATATGAAGTAGCTTAAACATTGTTTAGGAGATAGACTTATGTTAGGCAAGGAAGCTGACACAATGCTCGAAGCTCAGCGAGTAAAAGGTGAGATGTTAGCTGAGCGTTGGGATAAGATGCCTGGGAAGAATGTTCATGGCTTTGAGAAAAGGGATTCGGTTGATTTTCTTAAAGGCATAACAGATTCACATCAGCGGGCTGTGCTCGCTCAGTTGTTTGAGAATGCTTATCATGTGATTGGCCAAATGGACGAGTCAACAAGAACACTTCAGGTTGGTAGTTTTGAAAAGTTCGTGTCAATGGAGGCACCCCTTGCTGCGTAAGCAGAAGGTGAAAACCCTGTGAATTGCTGGAATCCCCTTAGAGCCGATCAGACCACAACGCAGCCTGTAAAGGCAATCGTGACGGTTGAAAACTGTTCGGATTGGGCAATCAGCAGCCAAGCTGCCTTGAAAAAGGTAGAAGGTTCAGAGACTAGAGAAGAGTATCTAAGCGGTGGTAGATTCTGTTGGCCTAATCAGAAGATGATCGAATGGTATGAATCTGGTATGAGTACAACTCAGATTGCAAAGAAGTTGAATCGATCTGCTTCTGGTGTGTGGTATAAGCTTAAGGCCTTGGGAATCAAACCTCGTAATAGGAAGATGTCAACCAGATTGCATCATAACAAGAAGCGTTCTGGTGATCATTCCATTTTGTGGGATCAAAGAAAGCTGGAAGATCTTTATGTTGTTAAGAAACTATCCTCTTTTGAAATAGCTGACATGGTTGGTTGTCATAGGCAGGCTGTAGTCAGAGCCTGTAAACGGTTTTCAATACCTATGAGACAGGCAGTTAAGTTTAGTAGATCTCATATGCTGCTTGTTTGGGCGTTGAGAAAAAGAGGAATAGATGTTTCTAGCGATTGTATAGATCAAAAGATCAATGGTACAAGATTTTTGGGAGATATTGTATTTCCAGCTTGCAGTTTGATTATTGAGGTAGATGGGTTTTTTCATACCTTAGAAGCTGCGGATCTTAGGAATTACGATCCTGTAGAGAAGGATCGTAGGCGTGATGAGATTCTTTGTTCCAAAGGATGGAGTGTGGTGCGGTTTACTGATCAGCAAGTTCAGGATGATCTTTGGGGTATTGCTGATCAGGTCATAAGTCTTCTTGAGAAATTCTCCACGAGTGCAGGGCATCCTGGTAAGGATGATGATATAGTCCGATCTTCAGAGGAAACTCTGAAGAAGGTAGGATAAAGAGCCTACCGATAACAGTATGTTCCACTAATTAGAGCCGTTATGGCAAACCTGGTGGCAAGCGAGTTAGTTACAGTGCATCCGTTAGATGCACCTACAGGACTCATATTTTATCTTGATGCCATTTACGGGTCAACTAAGGGTAACATTGCCCGTGGCACAAGGATGTATGATGCAAGGCGTGGTCCTTCGTGTGACATCCATTATACTGATGAGATTGTTCAGGAAGAAACGGTTGCTACTGGAGATGGTGCAACTGCTAATTTTACTGGAAACTTGTCATATACTCCGGTTCGTCCATCTACGATTGTGCTCACCGATGGGAACTTGAGAGTCGTTGATGATGGTAACGGTGCTCTAGTTGGTAATATTGCCGCTGGTGTTAATACTATCAACTATGTTACAGGTGCCTATAATGTGACCTTCCAAGCCAACATTGCTAATGGTACGGCGATTACCGTTGATTATGAGTACAACAGTGAAGGTAATATAGGTACTCCGGAGATTGACATTCAGTTGACAAGTGCTCCGGTGACAGCCCGTAGTCGTAAACTACGAGCACGTTGGAGTGCTGAGGCTCAGCAGGATTTCCAGAGCTATCACGGGATTAA